>Ga0307435_1000643_pt1 | contig 15361 bp, 15 predicted proteins | sample SalMarWE160470MG_FD_202164 | JGI IMG/M metagenome (GOLD analysis project Ga0307435, IMG submission 202164) | Salt marsh sediment microbial communities from the Plum Island Ecosystem LTER, Massachusetts, United States - WE1604-70 | ecosystem: Environmental > Aquatic > Marine > Intertidal zone >... | reverse complement strand
TTTGGTTTTGGCGCCTCAGCTCACATTGTCATTCAAATAGCCAAACACAGATTTTCGAACTGCAAGGTCTTTGTCTTCACCAGAGCCCAACAGAAAGAGCATCAAAACCTGGCCAAAAAACTGGGGGCTGACTGGATTGGAGCAACCGGAGACACTCCGCCTGCGAAATTGAATTGTGCAATTGATTTTACACCCGCCTGGAAACCGGTAGTAGAAGCTATGAGAGTCCTGGAAAAAGGAGGACGGCTGGTTATAAATGCAATCCGAAAGGAAGAAAAAGATAAAGACGCCCTGCTGAAATTAGATTACCCAACTCATATTTGGCTGGAAAAAGAAATAAAAAGTGTAGCAAATATTACTAAAAAAGATGCTGAAGAGTTTCTTGCTTTGGCATCTGAAATTCCCATTATCCCCGAAATCCAGCAATTTCAACTGGAAGAGGCTAACGAGGCACTAATTCTACTCAAGCAGGGGAAAATCCAGGGAGCCGGGGTATTAAAAATATGAGGCTAACCCCGTTAGAGACCCAACGGAAAAAGTCTCTAACGAGGCTAAACAATAAAAAGTACGAAATTCTACACACATCATTGTTTAATCGAGCGTATATATCCTAAAGAAGCTCATATAGGAGATGTGATAGTGGCAATCAAGCTTTACAAAGAACCTGAACTCGAAAATCCTATTATGCTCTGCGGCTGGCCGGGCATTGGAAACATCGGAATAAACGCGATTGACAGTTTAAGGGTGGTATTAAAAGCTCAGGAATTCGGAGAGATTGAACCGTGGGATTTCTTTAATCCTCGAAAAGTTACTATCGAAAAAGGTCTGCTGAAAAATTTAGAGTTTCCCAGCAGTAAATTTTACTTCCAGAAAATCAGGAGCCTGCACCTGATATTCTTCATTGGTCAAGAGCAGCCGGCTGAAGAGAGAATTAGATATGCTGAAGGCAGAAAGGCATACAAAATGGCCAACCTGGTTCTGGATGTGGCAGAAAAATTTGGCTGCCGCAGGGTCTACACTTCCGGAGCGGCTGTAACTCAAATTCACCACACGGCAAAGCCGAGAGTGTGGGCGGTGCCTAATAAGCAGAGTTTAATAGAGGAAATAAAGCAATATAAAAATACGATTATGATGTCGGAAATTGAGGGAAGAAGCAGCCAAGGCGCCATAACCGGACTAAATGGTCTCCTGCTTGGAGTAGCTAAAAAGAGAAATTTAGAAGCGGTCTGTTTAATGGGTGAAATACCTTATTATCTTCAGGGAGCACCCTGGCCCTATCCAAAGGGCTCAAAATCTGTTCTTGAGGTCTTGAACAAAATCCTAAATGTCCGGATAGACCTCAGTCAACTCGACGAATCAGCCAAAAGAGTAGAAGAAAATATCGAAGAATTTCTCGAAAGCCTTTATAAGGCAGAGGCAATACCTCCGCAATTAAAAGATGAAATCGAGAAGTTAATGTATGCCGGACCAGCCGAGCCGGGACCAATCACTGAAGAGGAACAAAAAGAAATGATGAAACATATTGATGAGCTTTTCAAAGAAGGAGGCCAGCAGGATGAAAAAAATCTTTAGATTCTCCGAGCAACCTGAGTTTGAAAATCCATCTCTGATCGTCGGCTGGGAACCGGATAGCGGCAGACTAAGCACGAAAGTGATTGAGTACTTAAATGAAAAGTTGAAAAGTAAAAGTTTTTGCGAAATTGAGCCGGTAAGCTTCTTTTCTTTTGCCGGAGTTGCAATCGAAAACGACATCGCTCAGTTTCCGGAGTGTAAATTTTATTACAGCCAAAGACGTGACCTGGTGATATTTAAAGGCAGTGAGCCCCGATTTGAACAATACAGATTTTTGAATGCGATTGCAGATTTAGCCCAACATGATATCAAAATAAAAGAGTTGTATACCATTAGCAGCACTATCTCCGCAACGGCCCATACCAGTCCGCGACGGATATCTGCCGTTTATAATCAACGCCAAATCCAGGAAAAGCACCGAGGCTATGGCCTCCAGGATATGAATTGGGAAGGGCCGCCGCCTATCAATAGTTTCCTTTTGTGGATAGCTAAAAACAGAGGTATTCCCGGTGTGAGTCTTTGGCCCCAAATACCATTTTACCTGGCAGCCGGCGAAGATTTTCAGGCGATAAAGTCGACTCTTTCTTTTCTGGATAAGAAATTTAACTTAGGTCTGGATTTCGCAGAACTGGATAAAAATATCAGTAATCAAAATATAAAAATAGACCGCTTAAGAGAAGAAGATTCAGAAATTGACAAATATATAAGAATGTTAGAGGGTGAGCTTGCCCTAAGCGAAGAGGAACAAGTGGAATTGACTATGAAGGTAACCGAACTCCTCGAAGAAAAAATCTGAGACCCGTTAGAAATTCCAGCAGCGTTTATTTCTAACGAGGTGAACCCGAACTGACAAATCAAAAATAAGCTCATGGTTCGTAGTCTATAAACTATGAACTCACAACTACGAACTCAATATTACTGTATCTCACTTCACTGAATTCGGCTCGTGCAGTTGCATCACGCTTGCCGAGTTAGGCTCCTCTGCCTGCTTAACCTCTTTAGGCTTCTGCTCATCCTCAATCAATTCCGAAAGTTCCTTCGTCAGATCTTTGGCCTTCCATTCAGCAATTTCATAAACCCACCCTTGATGCTCCTCTGCGAATTTTTGCGCCTCGTCCCAGGCCTTAAGTTTAGCTTCCTTTTTCTTAAGCTCTTCTTCCGATTCATCTTTTGTTGGTCTTATAACTGTGCCCGTAAACTCTGCCTGACATCTCACATAAGTCTTGTTATCTTCCTGAGCAATATTCAACGTGTAAACAGCCGAATTCTTTAGTTTGCAGACAAATCGTCTATTGAAAACCAGGCCGGATGACTTTTTCTTGACATCATCAAACCTGAAACTTGCCAAAGCTGCAAAAACTCTATCACATTCGCTGCCTTTGGCCCTTTTGCCCGCTGGAATATTCTGCAACACCACACGCCTGCCCTCATCCTCGGCCTTCAATGTATACTCTCCGTTTGCAGAACTTACTGTCACCGAGTTAATATCTTCTCGATTTACTGAAATAAGCTCCTGCTCAATGTAATCGACAGGACGGTTTCCAATCTGGGGCACATTTGACGCCACATAAACTTTATCACTCAAGGCTTTATCTGCTGAAATCAATCTGACGTAAGTGCCCTGCCCCAATTCCTTGGACTTGCCAATAATGACGCCGGCCAGAACTGTTGAATTTGGCTCATGTGTCAGAAATTTAACCACACCGCTCGCCGCCTCTTCCGTTACTCCAAGGTCTTCGTGATACGCCGATTCATCCGTATACAGCTCAGCGGTCTTAATATCAAGGCACGACGTTATCAGTTCGCTTATTTTGCTCATAACCGCCGGGTAATTGTCTTTGTTAGTAACCACAAAATCTGCTCCCTCGCGTTTCAGGGTCACTGCATCCTGACCTGTTCCCACTACAATGCTGCCTATATCAGATGTGTCAAGACCAAGGATAAGATAAGAAGGCCCTTCCGACTCTGTCCCGGGTCTGCTTGAAACACGTGATTGAATCGCAGCCCATACGACCATCAAAACAGCAGCAGCCCCTAATATCGTAAGGTTTTTATTGCTCATTATTAGACTCCTCATTCGTATCTGATTAAAGCGAGTTTCCTTTCTCGCTCAATACCTCACGGAACACGAATCAAGCATCACTTGCATGGCTGATATAATGTCTCTTCCTTATACTACGGCGGATACTTACTACTATAGCAATTATCAGGATAACTGCCGGTGCTATCATTGTATTAGCCCTTAGCAGCTTCTCGCCCAAACTATCAATCCGTTCGCGTCTTTTCATCTGAATCACACGTTTCTCACTGTTGGCTCGTTGTATCTCCAATTCAAGCTCGCGCCTTTTCTGCAATATTGAACTGCCCACAACTTCTTCCTGACCCTCTTTGGCGGAGGCGATAATAGACTGCAGTGCACTATTAAAACCTGCGATTTTTACCTCAATGGCTGCCAGTTCCTTGGCAGTCTCGGCTTCCGCCTCCCTTTCAATCCTGTCAACAACAACAAACGGACGCCTGAAGTTACCCCGTGACCTGATTGAAATCAAATCGCTTGACCCACCCAAATCATCAATAGCATTCAACATCAAAGCCGCATTGTCCGCATTGGGGACCTTACCGAAGACAAAAAAGTTACGGTACGCCAACATGTCACTTATAAAATCAACATCCGAAAAGACAATCACTGCGCAGGCTTCTTTCTCTTTCGCTTCCTTTAGACCTGTAATCCGTTTCGTGATCTTCTTTTTATCATTTGGGTCCGCTGCCGGCTCCGAAGATTCCTCCTCACTCGATTCAACTTCAATCTCAATGCCGTTGGGAAAACTGCTCTTAAAGCGGCCGGTAACCAGATAACCCATATACACAGGCTTAACACCATCACCATCGATAAATTTACTCGTCAGGCTCGAAGGATTCAGGAACATCAACTCATAAGGACTGCTTACCGACCAGCTATTACCACGATTCGTCGTCATTAAAAGCGGGGTTAGCTGTATCTCAGTATCGCTCTGCTGTTCATCTAAGCCCACTATCTCCTTCAGCACTCCGGCAAACAAAATATTCACCTGGTTAAGCTCTGCTGTTATAACAGTGTCGGCATTGAAGCATCCCGGTACAAGACTAAGGAAACCAATGAGGTCCTCCGGCCGCTGGTCGCGACCACCGGGCCAAGGCAGCATCAAACTTCTGTCCCCTGCAAACGTATCTTCCGACATCTCAAGCCCCCAGGTTCTCAAAAGCACGTTTAGGTTCGACTTCCGTGATGGCATCCTGCCCATTTGCATTGCCATTTGATCCGGCCTATCCACCATGCAATGAGGGTCAACACAAACTACCATCTTGCCGCCTTTCAGTACAAACTGGTCTATTGCAAAAAGCGTCTGCTCCGGCAGCTCTTTTGGGTGGATAACAAGCAGAATATCAACATCCGCAATCTCATTAACATCTGTAGGTACACTTGTGACCTCATACTTTTTTCGCAATTGCTCGACGATAGTCCAGGGTGGTTCCGGCTGCTTGTTTTGCATCCGCATCATTTGGGCCATGTAGGGGCTGATATCCTGGCCCATGACAGGCAGCGAGCTCATTATACCTAATCTCTTCTTCTGACGGGTAATGGCTGTATCTATCAGATAGCTTATGTCATACTCGACAAAATTCTGCCTGTCCGGCGAAAAGAATGGTATCGCCTTCTCAATCCCAAACGGCGTCCGCACTACTAAACCGAAAAAGAAGCTTTCCTCCTGGGTTATAGAAAATCTTTTCAGGCCAAACTGCAATGCATCTACCTCATCCTGGGAAAAAGGCCTCGGGTCGATTACCTGCAGCTCAACCATCCCTTTTGCAGCCGCAACGTATTCTTCCAATAACGATTTGACAAACTCGTAATAATTATTGAAGAACTTAATCTGGTCCGGCCCCTTCAGCGCCGCGGTCTTCGCGTAATAAAGCTTTATTACAACCTTTTGATGCAGCTTGGCCAATATTGCCTTGGTCCCGTCCGAGAGTGTATAAAGCTTCTGGTCAGTGACATCAGCCTTCCACGACTTGCCAATGTTTTGGCAAATGCTTATCGCACTGAAAACAATCACCAAAATACAAACCGCACCTATGACCGCTCGTATCGTCCGGTTCATTAGCTCGCTTTCCTTTCATCTAAAATAATTGTACTGGCAGCAATCCAGCCGACTATCAGCAAAACAAAGTAAGACATATCCTTAAACTCAAGCACTCCCTTCTGGATTGACTCAAAGTGCGTTTGAAAACTCATATTCTCTATTGCAGACACTAAACCGGCAGGAAAGAACGTTGAAAGATAATTCAGTGTTGTCGGCCTACCCGCAAAAACAAGCACCGCACAGGCAGCCACCGAGAGAACAAAGCTTATTACCTGATTTTTACTGACCACCGAAAAGAAACAGCCAATAGAAAGAAATCCACCCGCCATCAACAAGCTGCCTAAGTAACCGGTAATTATCAAGCGAATATCAGGGTCTCCAAGGTAACAGACTGTAATCGGCATAGGGAACGTTAAAGCCAGCGCAATCGCAAGGAAAAGCCACGCAGCAAAAAATTTGCCCAGAACCGCCTGCGTCACTGTAATCGGCAGGGTAAATAACAGTTCGATCGAACCGGCCCTGCGTTCTTCCGCCCATAGACGCATCGCCGCTGAAGGTACCATAAAAACAAACAGCAGCGGCAGATTCATAAAGAACGCACGCATATCCGCCTGCCGCATCTCAAAAAAGCCCTGCTTGAATGTCAGGTAACCTGAGAAAAATAGAAAAATAACAAGAAACACATAAGCAATAGGGGTTGTAAAATAGCTTTTTAGCTCCCTTTTGAATACTGCCCAAAAGCTATGCATTTTTATACTCCTGTGAAACAATCATACTATTATCCTCAACTGAAAAAACCAAAGCCTAAGCAACTTTAGCTTTTGTAATCTTACGAAAGACTTCATCAAGGCTGCACTTGTATTTCTCCTTCAACTCCTTAGGTGTTGAATCCACCAGTATTCGCCCTTTGGAAATGATTATTGTTCTCGAGCAAACAGCCTCAACTTCTTCGAGAATGTGAGTGGATAAAATAATACACTTGTCCTTGGCCATACCACTTATAAGCTCTCTGACCTCATGCTTCTGATTGGGGTCCAGTCCATCGGTAGGCTCGTCAAGAATAAGCACGTCCGGGTCGTGAATTAATGCCTGGGCCAGTCCCACACGCCGCCGATATCCCTTTGACAACGTCTCAATCGTCTGGTGGTATACAGAATCGATGGAACACATCGGAACAACCCGGTCAAGCGCCAGCTTGCGTTCCTTACCCTTAACCTGTCTGACATCGCAAACAAAATCTAAAAAACTACCTACTGTCATCTCGTTGTAGGCCGGTGAATTCTCTGCCAGGTACCCAAGGGACCGCCTGACCTGGACACTGTTCTTCAAAATATCATATCCGCACACGGTAGCCGTCCCGCTGTCAGGCTTCAGGAAACAAGCCAGCATCCTCATTGCCGTTGTTTTCCCTGCCCCGTTGGGCCCAAGAAGCCCAAGCACCTGGCCTTTTTCGACATCTAATGATATCCCGTCAACAGCTACGATAGGTCCGAAACTTCGACGTAATTCTTTTACACTTATCATATCTACTACCTGTTAAAAGACTTACAGTATCTTGTTGCCAAAAACCTCAGTAACCTACTATAAATCATACACAAAAGTTCATTTTTGATAATTTTTTTTAATATGGTCGGGCATTATACTAATTCCCCCCAAGTAGTCAAGAGGACATGTTAACAGAATTTTGCCTTTGACAAATCATACGAAATCTTCAATTCTACGGGCTGTTCCCTTCGAGTTATCAGGCCGATACTCAATCTCTCTCTTCATATCTCCCTGGCTTTGCGCTACAGTTTCGGCGGAAACACACTCCGGAGGTACTTAGCATCATATCGGATACTGTCCTCCAGTCCAAGCGGCATTTGGGTACCTTCTATAACTATCCAACCACGATAGCCGATGTCGTCCATAGCTCTGCGGACCTCCTCGAAAGCAATTGTACCCTTGCCATAAAGGTCGTCATAATCCTTGGCGTGAAACTCACAGATTTTTTTGCCCAGCAGGCGTATCTCTTCATAAATATCATAACCCGCTTTATGCGAGTTGGCCACATCGTAATAAACCTTGACGGCGGGCGAGCCGACACGGTTGATAATATCTAAGTGCTGCTCGGCACTGAGCCAGGATTCTATGCCGAGAAAGACGCCGGCCTCTTCCGCTTTCGGAGCTACCCTCTTGAGCCGCTCAACAACGACATCGGTTCCTTTCTTGTCGTTTCGCAGGTCGCCATTCCCGAAAAAGGCCAGAAGCACAACATTTACTCCCATCGCCCTGCAAACGTCAACGCTCTCAGATACCCATCGTTCGGCACGAGGGTCGCTCTTGTAGGGTACATCATTAAGAACTCCAAGGGCCAGCGACACAACCTGAACATTGTGCTTTTTTGCCGCCTCCAGAAATTTCTTTTGCAGTTCGGGATTACACAGGGGCAAGTCATTTTCCCCACTTCCAAAGTCCACCTGTACGCCGTCAAGCCCTAATCGCTCAGCCATCTCCAGAGAAGCAAGGTCTGTCCTCTTGCCTATTGTCCAGTCGCAGACACCAATTTTGAAACCTCTACCACCCAACATTGGCCCAAAAGAGCGGCATGAGGTAGTCAGTGCAAGTCCGGTGACGACACGGGCGCCATTTACCATCATCTCGCGACGAGTCATACGTGAATAGCTCAATTCGGCACCTCCATATACAGATAAAAGTCAGTAAATCGGTCTGTCAAAACCACACAAATACTATCACGCTCAATTTCCTTATTAAGATTTCAAGCCTTTAAGGCCGGCATCCAGTTTCTCGTCTCTTTTGATAACCTCTTCCCAGGTTACTTTACGTCTTTCATACGCAGCCGTGCGGCCAAGTACTGTAATAAGATTGCTGCGAACACTCGGCGCCACAGTCGGATTATCGAAATTTCGGCCTGTAATGTTTCTATGGAACGTGGCGATATTGGTCACTGCACCTTCCTGGTATATGCCGGGGCTTCCGCCGCCGCGATAGAAATTCTTGCCGCGAATGATTACCTGTCCGCCGTATTCGGTCTCAAGAACACCTTTCGAGCCGAACATTCGATTTCTGATTCCTTCGGGCTGGGTACCGTGACCCTCTATCTGCCTTGAACTGAACGTAATACCCACGTTATCCGGATATTCAAAGAGAAGTGCGAAATGGTCCCAACAGGTGCCGACGGGCCGTACCGTTCTCCCACCGGTCCCTACCGCCCAAATCGGTTCCTGGTCCATTATCCAGCTCATTACGTCGAGCGCGTGAATGTTCTGCTCTGTAATAATGTCACCGGATAGTATCCTGTCCAGTCCCCACGCCCGCAAACGATTCTCCGAATCATCCGGGGCTTTCCGCCACGTCTCGTACATACGTCCGAATGGACAGCCCGCGTGGTAGATCGCCTCACCAAATACAAACTGGCCAATGGCGCCGTCGCGAACGCGTTTAAGCGCCTCAAGGTAAAACTTGTCGGCACGGGTCTGAAAATCAACAAGAAAACAGAGTTTTTTGGACGTGGCTTTCTTACCACTGTCAGCGATACTATGGCAGCCGGGCACATCCACCGCAATCGGCTTGGCAACGTAGACGTGACAACCGGCATCCACGGCATCGGCGGCCTGCTGAGGGTGAAAATACGGCGGGCTCTCAATCGCCACCGCATCCACCTTGTCCAGAAGTTTGCGATAACCCCAAAGGCCGGTATAACGGCGGGAATTGTCTACACCAAATTTGCCGCCGCAATCATCCACTCTGTCCCGGAAGTAGTCTGCCGCCGCCACGATATTATATCCCCCGTGCTGCGCAAACAACTCGGTTATCCATGTCCCCCGACCTCCACAGCCTATTATCCCCAAATTGACCTTCGTGTTAGCTTCTGTCCCCCGAACAAGCTCGGGTTTAATCACCGTAAACGATAGTGCCGTCGCACCGGCACCGGCAATAAATCTACGACGGGTGATTTGCTTTTGGCTTTTGCCTGTGATTGTAGTTTTTTCAGATTTGGCCATTTCATAGTCCTCCACTATTTTAAAATGATATTAAATTGTCTAACCCGAATATCGCGAAACTAAATACTTTTGCCTTTTTATACATTTTGCTTCTTCTAAAAAACCTTTTCCGCCAAGGGGCGTCCCCCCTAAGACTGTCCCCATCTGACTTCGGGAACTGCACTCAACCATTGAATAATGAAATAAACACAGCAGCGCACATCACCGTTAGCAATTGTAGAGCAAGGATACCCTGGATGGTCTGTATAGTCAAGCCCCGTTAGAAATATTCGCACCATCCCTGGAATTTCTAACGGGGGCGAAATCATCAATAACTATACGGCTCTTTGCCGTGCCTTATCCGGCTCTTAGTCTGCATCCGGCGCAGCGTATCGGTCAGGAGTTCCGCAAGCTCTCTATCGCTCATATTCGCGACCTCGCTGGCCGGTATGGTTTCGCCGTAGCATATCTCAATCCGACCGTGTGAAAATATCTTCTTATGTCGCGGCCAGCATTCAAAGGCGCCGTCAATCAAAACCGGCACAACCGCCGCTCCCCCCCGCCTGCACAGGAGGCCAAAGCCGGGCTTAAAAGGCGTAATTTTGCCGTCACTCGACCGCGTCCCCTCCGGAAAAAGACAAACACCCCGGCCTTTTTTGAGTTTGTCGATAACCTTCCTCATCGCAGACAAATCCGCCTTGCCCTGCTTGACCGGTATCGTATTGACCGAAGAAATCAGCCAGCCGAAAAACCTGTTTTTCCAAAGCGAAGAACGGGCAAGAAAATATAAAGGCCTTTTCAAATGTATTCCGCAAAATACGGGGTCAAGATAGCTCTGGTGGTTACTGATAAGCATAAAAGCGCCTTTATCGGGGACATTCTCTTTCCCGTAAACATTAATCCGAAAAAACAGATTGCAAAAAACCTTGCAGCACCAGCGTGCAAACCGGAACCACCTCATTTTTGATTTTTTTTCCGGCATCTTTCTTCCACATAACACAAAAGTTTTTCTACAACCTCCTCTATACTCAAATCGGTAGTGTCAATAACAACAGCATCTTCGGCCGGCCTTAACGGGCCGACTGTTCTGCCCTCGTCGCTTTTGTCCCTCTCTTCTATGGCCCGTTGTATTTGCTCAAGATTTTCATCCCTAAGGGACTCATCCCGCCTTCTTCTGGCTCTCTCTTTCACGTCAGCCGTCAAAAAAAACTTCACATCGGCCTCTGGAAAAGCCACAGTGCCCTGGTCTCTTCCCTCGGTAACTATTTTTTTCTCTCTTGCGACGAATTGCCTTTGCATTTCCACTAACTTTTCCCGAAGTTTCGCCGCCGAGGCAATATAACGGGCATTGTCCGTAACTTCCGGCCGACGTATTTGCTTGGTAACATCAATCCCGTCGATGAAAACCACCATCCTGCCCTCTATAAATGTAAACTGAAACTCGCTGCTGCCCAAAACACTAAGCAGCTTCTCTTCATCGCTCATATCGGCGCCGCTGTTAATTGCAGCCAACGTAACAGCCCGATACATCGCACCGGTATCGAGAAAGCTCGCACCGATTCTCTCAGCTAACCGCCGGGCCACAGTGCTCTTGCCGCTGGCCGCAGGACCATCAATTGTAATAACCAAATTCGCCATCTCAGATTTGGTAACCGGCAATTGGTGTGTGGTGACTATTTAACGAATCATCACTTAACCACCTTGACAACAATAATACTCGTATCATCACTCTGGCTGGCAAGTCCAACAAACCGCCTTCGATAACCCAGGATATTTTTGACCACCTGTTCTGCCGAAAAACCTGCGGCAAATTTCTTCGCAGCTTCAAGCATCCTTTTCCTGCCCCAGAATTCACCGTCAAAGTTGGCCGCGTCAATCAGCCCATCACTGTAAAGCAACAAACAATCACCGTCTCTCAACCGTAAAGTCTCAGTCTCATATTCTTCCTGCAACTCGACTCCGAGCACAAGTCCGCCCTTCTCCAATTTCGTGATTCGTCCATCTCTTATCAGTACCGGCGGCTCATGCCCACAATTGCAATAGGTCAAAGTCCCTTCTTTAACGTTAATACTTGCATAAAACAATGTTACAAACTCACCATCTTTGTACTCGCCGCATGTCATTCTATTGAGCTTGTTGATAATCTCCTGAGCGGCCTCACCGTTTCCCTCAATATCGGCATAAGCACGCATTGCTCCCCGAAACAAACCCATCATTATCGCGGCGGGAATCCCTTTGCCAATAACATCAGCAATAGCCACAACAATACAATCCTTACTTAACTGGAGAAAATCGTAAAAATCACCGCCTACATCAAAACAGGGAATATAAGCAGCCGCTATATCCAGGCCGGGTATCAGCGGAGCCTTCTCAGGAATCATCCTTCGCTGCACAACTCCGGCTAACCTCATCTGCTCGGCCATGCGTGCCCCTTCAATCGCTTCCGCGTATAATTTGGCGTTTGTTATCGCCGCAGCACACTGTGAAGCAACCGCCCTGGCAACACCAATATCATCCTCGTCAAAGTGCTTGGGCTGAGGACTATAAAGCCGAAGCACGCCGATTGCCTTCTTCCTGAATTGCATTGCAACCGTAAGCTGGCTGACAAGTCCCTCCCTGATTGTCGCCTCCTTATACTTTACCCGCCCATCAACCCGCATATCGTCCAAAACCACTGCTTGGCCTGCAAACGCAGCTTTAATTACCGGGTCATTTTTTGAAACTACTCCCTTGTTTCGGTACTCTTCGCTAAGGCCATAAGTACTTCGCATCTTCAAGTCGCCGGCCTCTTCAGCCAGCAGACGAATCGAGCATGCCTTGACACCGGTAATCTTCACCGCTGCTTCAGCCAGCTTATCCAGCGCCTCTTGAAGTGAAAAATCCCCCGCCACGAGCGTGGTAAGCTGATAAATCTGCTCGTCTCTTTCTATTTGTTTCTGTGTCTTTTTGGCCATAATGCATCACTTTGATAAAACAATGGATTATACTCGACTTTATGCTCTCAGTGAACCTTAATCTATTTGACTATTGTCCACAGATGAAATGCATACTTGCAGGGAGAGCCGACTTGGATTAATATACAACGGAAAATGAGCCAGAGCGCCAAACATATATTTTTCGTCGGCCGAGTCCAGGGAGTCGGTTTTCGCTTCACCGCTTATCATATAGCCAATCGCTACAAGTTAACCGGCTTTGTACGTAACTCGCCTGACGGCACTGTTGAGATGCTTGCCCAGGGCCCTGATGCAAATATTGACAACTGCATCCTGGAAATAAAAAAAACCTTTCCCGGATATGTAAGAGAAACCAAAATCGAAGAAATCCCCATTGACCCCCAATACACGGACTTCAAAATTACATTTTAGCTCAACTGCCAAATCATAATCCAAACGCTAACCATCAGATAATCGTCCCAAAGATTGTGGGACGATTATTCTTTCCCAACCAGCTTGACATAAAAGCACCGTAAAGATAGACTCGTGCCGGATGTTCGATACGAAGAACGAAAACAAGATGTGAAAAACAGGAAGATAAAATCGCTATGCTGGGTGTATTGTTTGGTCAAGGTGAAGTGTTGGTAATCGTTATCGTCACGGCGCTTGTGGTCTTTCTAATCCTCTATCGCCGTCGAAAACGCTGATATATCACTGCCGCGTAACTACCCTCCGCATTTAATACTCCCCCTGCTCTTTACGCCATCCTTAATCTATCGCCCACTAACATATCCACAACACAATAAGCGGCGAATCCAAGTACCAGCGCAAGAATGATATATAATTGCCACTCACTCCTGATAGTTTCTATTGATATAGTTTGTCTGAGTCCATCAATATAGGCCCCTCCACGCTCCGCAAAACCGGCCGCAATACTTCGAAGAAGCCCCGCAATCCTGCCTGGAAAAACCGTAATCCCAACAGCCGCCAGAACACTAAATACAATACATCCCGCCAGAGAAAGCCTTTCCTGCAAAACCACCCGGGCTAAAATCTGCCGCTGCTCGGCTTCTTGAATCTGTTTTAACATCCTCTCGGTAAAATCAGCCGGCACAGGCTCCGAATGTCTCCGCAAAGACTGCCCTAACATCTCATCAAATTTATCATCATTTAATTTACCGGCCATTATCGATATCCTCTTCAAAAGCTGCAGCTAATACCTGTTTCAATCTATCACGTCCTCTAAATAAATATGTCTTAACCGTATTTTCCTTTATTTGCATTATCTTTGCAATATCAGCAATACTTTTTTCTTCCCGATAGTACAATATAACAGCCATAGCCCAAAGTCGCGGCAGCCGCTCGACCGACTCCCAAACGATTTTCTCTCTTTCTCTGCTCTGCGCTGCCGCGGCCGGCCCTTGTTCCTTGCTGTCACTAACCTGCTCATCCGGTTCAGCTTTAAGCTGCCCTTGCTTTCGATTCTTCCGCAGGTAATTTATTCCCTGACGATACGCTATAGTCCACAGCCAGGTGCTTAACTCCGCTTGGCCGCTATACCGCCCTATCGCCTTGAAAGCTGCCAGAAAAGTCTCACTCGCCACATCCTCAGCCTCGTCCTCTCTCAGCCCTAATCTGCGGCAGCACAAAAAAACCGTCTCTTTGTATTTTTCAATGAACTCAGCAAACGCCTCATGGTCACCGCTGCGTAGCAGTCGTAACCACTTTTTCTTTTGCCTTTTTTCACATATTTTCTCTACCAAAAAAGGCTCCTTCTATTGTTAGTCGAAAAGAAAGCCCAATAAGTTTCAGTTTTTCCATAACTATTATAGAAAATATGCCAAAAATTCACAGCACAGATTTCTAACACAAAAATAAAGAAAAAATTGTATGTTTTTTGAAACCTGACGCCCGAAACCAGCGACTAACCAGCAAAAGACGACAAAAAACGAAATAGAAAGGAAATTAAATAATTAAGGCAGATAAAACGATGAAAACCACCTGTTATCTAAAGCCGGCCTGGACACATAATAGCTCCATAAGAACAGACCTTCCCTTAACCGTAATCACAAAGACAAGCAAGAGGAGACTTATGGAAATGGTAAGCCCGGGCCAGCTCTGCTGCGTTGGCAAAGTCTACCTGAAGACCAACAACAGCTTGATAAGAATAAAATAGTAGATTAGGTTCTCTAACATTAACTTAAATTCGAAAGGGAAAAAATGAACTACATTTTACAAGGCATCACAGCACTGATAGTATTTATCGGCATATCGAGCCCCATAATTGTTGTCGGCGTTATTTACTATCTTAAGAAACGCCTCGAACACAAACAGATCATGGCGGCCATCGAAAAAGGCATGCCGCTGTCGGAAATAATGCCTCCAAAGCCCAAGCCGGCAGGCCCTGCCTGGATAAAATATGTCTCCACAGGAATTGCACTTATTATCATTGGGCTCGGCTTTACCTTTCTTAAACCTATGCATACGAATCATGTCGGAGCTTTGATATTCGTGATTCTCTGTGGCATAGGTGTTGCAATGCTGATTCGCGGCTTGTTACATCGAAAGTACTACTTGAAAGAACAGGCTTCAAACGGGAACAACACCGTGGAAGGCAAGAAATCGGCTTAAAGACGAACTCAATATCGGCGTGTTACTATGTATCAGGGGCGATTCTCAGGTATCGCCCCTTGTTCTTTTACATCCGTTACAAATAAATAAACGGCATTGTGTGTTCTGTGCGCCGGATTGA
>Ga0307435_1000640_pt1 | contig 15408 bp, 13 predicted proteins | sample SalMarWE160470MG_FD_202164 | JGI IMG/M metagenome (GOLD analysis project Ga0307435, IMG submission 202164) | Salt marsh sediment microbial communities from the Plum Island Ecosystem LTER, Massachusetts, United States - WE1604-70 | ecosystem: Environmental > Aquatic > Marine > Intertidal zone >... | reverse complement strand
GTTTAAAAAGATACTGGACTATTTTCAAAGGAACATGCCCGTTGCCGAAACTGAACTTAAATACAATAGCGCATATGAGCTGATTGTGGCAGTTGTCCTGTCTGCCCGGTGTACTGATAAGCGTGTAAATATGATAACCCCCGCCCTTCTTGACAGATTCCCGACCGCACAGCATATGGCTGACGCTGACCCCCGTGAGGTACTGGAGCTTATAAAAAGTTGTTCCTATCCTAATAATAAAACAAAACATCTTATAGGAATGGCTAAAACTCTGACCAATAAATTCAAAGGAGTGGTCCCTTCAGATATTAATCAGCTTCAGAAATTACCCGGTGTGGGAAGGAAATCGGCTAACGTTATAGCAGCAGTTATATATAACAAACCAACACTTGCAGTAGATACACATGTCTTCAGGGTAGCAGCCAGAATTGGCCTGACAATAAATGCGAAAAACCCGCTGCAGGCTGAAAAACAACTTGTACAATATATCCCTGAAAAGCTCATACCATTGGCCCACCACTGGTTAATACTCCACGGCAGGTATACATGCCAGGCCAGAAAACCAAAATGTTATGAATGCGGTCTGATTGATTTATGCAAGTATAAAGGCAAAAACCTGTTAAACAAGGTGCAGAAATAATTAAAAATTATGAACCGAAGGTTAATAACTTATCGGGACAAGCAGGAACTAAATGTTTTATTTGATTAAACACTTTGTTAAATTTGTATCATCACGAATAGAAAAAGAAATTTTCTAAATGGTAATCTTCATCAAACTTGCTCTCTTTTTTATACTGCTTATTTTACCATCAGGATATTCCGGTAAGCGAATTGATTATCGCAAGGGAATTCATAATAATGTCTGCAAAACCTTGGAAAACAACGTATTAGTTTATTGCATTTTCGTTGACAGCAAGGAAACATCACCATGGACAGAGTTCGATATCAAATCCACAATAGATTCAATATCGGTTGCAGTAAGATGGCTGGAGGATCAGGCAAGCCAGAATGGCATATCACTGAATGTGATTACAGATTACTATATTGGCGAAGAATATACTACAATTAAAAGAGCCCTGCCCATGGGCAGTGTAGTAAGATCGATCTCTGAACCTACTCTCAGGAAAGGAATGGAAGCATTAAACCTGTGGGCCGATAATATAGCAAGGAGAGCAGGAAGCTCTTTTGATATCACAGAAAAGGATGGTATTCCTGAAATAAAAAATCCCAGGAATAAAGAACGGCTGGTGGCATTCCTGAGAGATTCAAAGCAAGTAGAAAGTGTGGCTTTACTATATATGGTTAACAATTATTTCAGAAATGACATTTCTATATCTGTCAATACGATGAATACATATGATGTTGAATTTGCCATTGTAAGTTATAAATACCCGTCCATAATTGCACAAAATATCCTGCATTTATTCGGGGCAGCAGACCTTGGCAAGACGCAATACAGAAAAAATGAAAAGAAAATACTTATTGCCGGGAAATACTTCCCGGACGACATTATGCAGGATGTTTATGCTAAAAATATCAGCAAACTTAATATTGGTGAATTTACTCAGTATTTGATTGGCTGGAAAAAGAGACTGGAACCGGACTATCATACTTTATTAACCGATAAAATTGCTTATTTTTAGTATTTTAGCTTGTATTTTTAAGCTAAATGGATTTTTAAAATTTAATGTGATGATTTCTATGCAGCGCTGAGAAATCGAATTTTGAAAATAAAAAAAAAGTATTAATTTTACTACAATTAAGAGTAAATAGATAGAAACAATTTATAAACCCATAACTCATGCAAAGTAATAATTTTCCCCTGAACATTATAAGGTATATTGTTATTTGTAGCCTGTTAATATTGTTCACAAGCTGTAAATCTGATAAGACTAAACAGAAAAAAGCAGAATTAAATCTTGAAGATTTTATTACTGAAGATGACATTTTTGATGACGTAAATCAAGCAAAAAAGATATTTTATTCTCTGCCCTCTCCGCTTGAAACAGCCATGCTAATTAAATCTGCTGGCGCTGATTATGATGAAGAGCTTTTAAATTCATTGGATAATGTAGATAAATATACAACCAATATGAGTATGGCTCTTAATTTAGGAATATATACCACTGATCTTAGTTTCGCCAGCCTTTTTGATCAAACCCAGACTTCTATAAGTTATATGGAAGCCGCAAAAAAAATGGCAGAAGGACTTGATATAACAGATGCAATTAATAATGAAACGATAAAAAGACTGGAACAAAATCTCAATAACAGGGACGTAATTATGGATATAATATCCGAGACTTTTTTAAATTCCAGCTCCTTTCTTAAAGAAAATGACAGGCAATCTGTCGCTGCAATTGTTCTTGTCGGAGGGTGGATTGAAGGTTTGTACATAGCAACCCAGCTTGTAGGTAATAAACCAATAGAAAATAACAGACTTGTCGACAGAATTTCAGAACAGAAATTGTCATTCAATATAGTTCAAAGGATGCTCGAAGACAACAGGAAAGATGAAAGTGGGGAGGAGAACGATGATATTGTTGATCTTATGGTTCAGCTGAAAGAGTTGAAGACTTCTTTTGATAAGGTTAAAGTCGAAACATCCGAAATAAAAATAGAACCCAATAATGAAACAAATGTTACTACTTTAAAATCCCAGTCTAAAATAACGATTACCCCGGAAGCATTTAATCAGTTAAAGGAAAATGTGAGAATATTAAGAACCAACTTCATACAATAAATATAAAATTATTATGAAAAAGCTATTAAGATTACTTTTTGTAGTTTCAATTTTTGCATTTACTGCTTCTTTATATGCGTCTGCTCAGTGTAAAGGGTTTGCAAAGAAAATATGCAAAACAGAATTGACGTCCGGTTATATACATGATGGTAATTATCATGCCGCAATATTAACAGAGGGAGAAGAGGCAGAATTATATAAAACATTTTATTCGGGACAGGATTACAGGATAGCAATTTGTGGTTCCAATGCTTTACCTGATGTTGAGTTTCAAATCATCGATGCTTATAAAAACATTTTATATGATAACCGGCAGCATAATCTTACCAGGATCTGGGATTTCAGGCTCGAATCGAGCCAGCAGCTTAAGATTGCCGTTAAAGTACCTGTCGGGAAAGGTGAATCAGAATACCCGGCAAGCGGTTGTGTGGCTATAATGTTTGGATTTAGAGAAAAATAATATATCTCAGGATTAATACAGGGCCTATGTTTCCAACATAGGCTTTTTAGTTTCTGAGAAACCATGAAGTACTAATTTACATAAACATTTTAACCCTTAATCAGATCATTATGGCACGGTATGTTTCTATAATATTAATATTGGGATCCTTCTTCTTTACTTCCTGTGAAGAACTGTTTAATAGCGATGAAGAGGGATTGACGACCGAAGAGGTTGTGGAAGGACTTAAAAAAGCTCTTGAGATAGGGACTGATACGGCAACTTCAACATTAGGACTCATGAATGGTTATTATGGCAATTCGTTATATAAAATTCCATTGCCTCCTGAAGCAGATATTATTGTGGACAATCTTGGTTTAATCTCTGTGGGAGCTGATCTTGTTGAGGATGTTGTGAAGGGTATAAATCGTGCTGCAGAAGATGCTGCAAGCGAGGCAGCCCCTATTTTTAAGGACGCAATAACGGATATGACTTTATCCGATGCATGGGATATACTTAACGGGACAAATCCCGCCAGTACGGGAAAAAGTGCGGAAGGATTCGATTCCACGGCAGCCACCGGATATTTTAAGGTGACGACCTATGACGCACTCACAAACCTGTATTCTCCAAAAATCAACAATGCCCTTCAGAAAGACTTGCTGGACATAAACTATTCTCCCTATGATGCTTGGGAAGACCTTACCGGTGCATATAATACTGTTGCCAGTAGCCTGGCAGGGCAACTTCTGGGTCTGACTCCTGTCACTACCGATATTGGCGTATACTGCACAGAAAAAGCATTGGACGGACTGTTTAACAAAGTTGGTGAAGAAGAGAAGAAAATAAGGAAAGATCCTTTTAAATGGGCAGTTGATATTATTAAAAAAGTATTCGGATCTGTCTTTAAAGAATAGACCCATCCTCCGAAGCTCTAGCGCAGGGGGACTTTTTTCAGCTTCTCTTTAAGAAACCTGCCGGTATATGATTCTTTACACTTCACAATATCTTCAGGCTTTCCCTCGAACACAAGATGCCCGCCCTTTTCACCTCCCTCAGGTCCCAGGTCAATAATCCAGTCAGCTGATTTTATTACTTCTATATTGTGCTCTATGACAAGAACTGAATGACCCCTGCCAATAAGTGTATTAAATGCTTCAAGCAACTTTCTGATGTCATGAAAATGTAATCCTGTTGTCGGTTCATCAAAGATAAATAATGCAGGACTGCTGGTATTTTCATTTCCAATAAAAGAAGCCATTTTGACCCTCTGGCTTTCACCCCCGCTTAAAGTATTCGATGATTGCCCCAGCTTTATATAACCTAACCCCACATCTGCAAGAGGTTTTATTCTTTTTACAATATTTGTTTCTGTAGTACCTTTCTTTTCCCCGAAAAATTCAATAGCTTCATTCACTGTAAGTTCAAGGATATCATGAATATTCTTTCCGTTATACTTTACATCAAGAATCTCATCTTTAAAACGTTTTCCCTTGCAGCTGTCACATACCAGGTATATATCGGCCATAAACTGCATTTCAACTTTTATTGTCCCCTCTCCCTGGCATTCTTCGCACCTTCCTCCGTCAACATTAAAAGAAAAATGCGCGGGTTTGAAGTTGTTTTGTTTTGATAGCTGCTGCGCTGCAAACAGTTTTCGTATCTCATCATAAGCTTTTATATAGGTAACCGGATTGGATCTTGACGATCTGCCAATGGGATTCTGATCTACAAACTCTACATTTAACAGCAGGTCAAGGTCACCACCCAATGAATTAAAATCTCCGCTTTTCTCTCCATAGCCGTTTATTCGCCTGTTTAAAGCGGGATAAAGAATATTACTGACCAGCGATGATTTACCGGAGCCACTGACACCTGATATTACAGTTAATACATTCAGGGGTATTCTTACATTTATATTTTTAAGATTGTTTTCTCTGGCTCCCTGTATTTCTATTAAATTATTCCAGTTTCTCCTTGATGCCGGCAAGGGTATATTTTCCTTCCTGTTTAAATATTGAGCCGTAAGTCCGTTATTACCATGCAGCAGTCCCTTTAATGACCCGCAATATACAATTTCACCTCCATACCTTCCGGCTTTCGGACCTATATCAATAATTTCATCAGCAGCCTTGATGATTTCTTCTTCATGCTCCACTACTATTACCGTATTCCCGATATTCCTTAGATTCTGCAAAACCTTTACAAGAAGGTTAGTATCCCTGGGATGTAATCCTATACTGGGTTCATCAAGAATGTACAGTGACCCGACAAGGCTGCTGCCCAAGGTTGTCGCCAGGTTTATTCTTTGTGATTCACCTCCTGAAAGAGTAGAAGATAACCTGTTCAGGGTCAGATATCCCAGGCCAACATTGCATAAATAATCAAGGCGATTTTTAATCTCAATAATAATCCTGCCTGCTACCTTTTTTTCATAGTTACTTAATTTTAACCTGTTAAATAATAACTTGAGCTCGCTAACAGGTAAAACCACCAATTCCTGAATGGATTTTCCATTTATTTTTACGTATGCCGATTCCTTCTTCAACCGTGTTCCACGGCATTCGGGGCAGATTGTCCTGCCCCTGTATCTGGCAAGCATAACCCGGTACTGAATTTTATATTTCTTTCTTTCAAGATACCGGAAAAATGCATTAAGTCCCCTAAAATACTTATTTCCTGTCCAGAGAACCTCCTTCTGTTCCTGGGTCAACTCAAAGTAAGGTTTATGAATGGGGAAATTAAAATTTTCGGCATTATAAATTAATCTCTGCTTCCACCTCTGCATCTTATCACCCTTCCAGCAAACAATGGCATCTCCGTATACTGACAAACTTTTGTTAGGGATAACCAGGTCCCCGTCAACACCTATTACCCTGCCATAACCTTCGCATACGGGGCATGCTCCCACGGGATTATTAAAACTAAACATATGTACTGACGGTTCATTGAACTTTATCCCGTCTAATTCGAATACATTTGAAAAACGTTTATCCTTGGCCAGCATATTATCAAGGACTTTAATAATGCAAATACCTTCGCTAAGTTTATATGCCATTTGAACAGAATCAGCGAAACGGCTTTTTGAATCGTCATCATGTTTTACTATTATCCGGTCAACAACTATATTTATTTGTGAATTCGTGTTGATTTGGCTAACAATGATATCGTTGATCTTTATTATATTCCCGTCAATTTCCAGACGCGCTATGCCCTGGTAATTTAAATCCTGTATCTGTTGAGCAAGGCTTAAATTACTGCACGGTTCCAGTGGTGACAGAACAAGCATCCTCGTATCTTCGTTGAAAGAAGTAATATAGTCTACAACATCAGATACCGAGTCTTTCTTTACCTCCTTACCTGAAACAGGAGAAAAGGTTTTGCCTATTCTTGCATAAAGCAATTTTAAATAATCATATATTTCCGTTGACGTGCCAACTGTTGAACGGGGATTTCTTGTATTTACTTTCTGTTCGATCGCTATTGCCGGCGGGATACCTTTAATAAAATCAACTTCCGGCTTATTCATCCTTCCCAGAAACTGGCGGGCATAAGCTGACAGACTTTCAACATACCTGCGCTGGCCTTCGGCATAAATTGTATCAAATGCCAGGGATGATTTTCCCGAACCAGAGAGTCCGGTTATTACTATCAGCCTGTTACGGGGAATAACAAGGCTAATGTTCTTCAGGTTATTAACACGCGCTCCTGAAATTACTATGGAATCTTCATTTTTATCAGATTTTCCCGGCATTCTCTGCTGTAATTATTAAGTAATTTGAATTTTAATAAATTTTAACTATTTTTAACGAATAAAATTATTGGATTATATTAAAAAATCCTTTACTTGCGATATATTTTTTTAATACCCTAAAATAGGAGGACTGTTTATCGAGTAATATCTACCACTATTAAATTATAATTTAAAAAGGAGGTAGTTTTGAATACCCATAATCGCTCTGATTATGAGCTCGTTAAACAGTTCATGAGTGGTGATAATTCCGGCATTGAACTACTAGTCAATAAATATAGATCAAAGGTATATACTTATATATTATTGATTGTCAAAAATCAGCATCTGGCTGAAGACCTTTTTCAGGATACTTTCATTAAAGTGATAAAATCCCTGTTAGACGGTAAGTACAAGGAAAATGGCAAGTTCCTTTCCTGGGTTATACGAATAGCCCATAATCTGACTATTGACCATTACAGAAAGATAAAACAGCTAAATGCTGTGTCAAGGGAAGACTTTCAGGTCGATATATTCAATTCCAGAAAATTCTCAGGCATAAACATTGAAGAACATCTGATTGGTAATCAGATAACAAAAGATATCAAAAACCTTATTGATGAGCTGCCCTTTGATCAAAAAGAAGTAATTCTTTTAAGGCATTATTGCGGACTAAGTTTTAAGGAGATTGCCGAGCATACAAATGTCAGTATTAATACAGCCCTGGGAAGAATGAGATATGCACTTATTAACCTGAGAAAACTTGTACGTGAAAAAAATCTGAGTTTGACCATGCAGTAAAAAAATAATTTGCCCTCAAACAATATTTTTTTAATTGAGTCGTTAATCTATAAAACTAATTCAATGTTTACCAAAAATATAATATGCCTATGGATAGAACTTCTACCTTTTGTGATCTTATTAAAAATCTTTCAAATAAAAATTTCTCTGAAATACATGCTTTAGAATCATTATTTGACGATGAAAATGAAGATCTCGATAATCTGCTCGAATGTCTTGATAATTTAAAAACTGACGTTAGAGAAGAGGTAGTTCAGAAAATAGTAAAATTCGCCAGGGAATACAGAGAAAAAGTATTGGAAAGAGAGAATGTAAAATAGACTCATAATTTGACGAGGAACTGTATTAAAGCCGACAGATAATGCCTGTCGGTTTTTTTTTAATTTTTTGTTACTTTTATGGAAAATTGGCAATTCAATTTAACAGTGACTGCAATGAGTATTTCAGAAAATTTAAAAAATATTCTTAAAGAACTCCCTGCAAATACAAAACTTGTTGCCGTATCTAAAACCAAACCCGAAGAAATAATACTGGAAGCTTATAAAGCCGGGCACAGGGTATTTGGTGAAAATAAAGTCCAGGAACTGGTAAGGAAGTACAAAAACCTGCCAAAAGATATTGAATGGCATATGGTTGGCCACTTGCAAACAAATAAAGTAAAATATATTGCCCCTTTTGTCAGTCTGATACATTCCGTTGACAGTATAAAACTTCTTGATACCATAAATAAAGAGGCACTAAGGAATAATCGAACTATAGATTGCCTTTTGCAGCTTAGAATAGCAAGAGAAGAAACAAAATTCGGACTGGCATTTAATGAAATTACTGACACCTTAGGTTCAGAGGATTATAAAGAATTTAAGAATGTCAGGGTGGCCGGATTGATGGGTATGGCAACATTCACTAATGACTGGGCATTAATTGGTGCCGAATTTAATTACCTTGCAAAATGCTTTAATGAACTGAAAAATACTTTTTTCAGCTCCTCTGAATATTTTAAGGAATTATCAATGGGTATGTCAGATGATTATCAATTAGCTGTTAAGGAGGGTTCAACAATTGTCAGGATTGGCAACAGGGTGTTTGGTTTATAATCATGCAAAATAATTACCGGAGACAACTTTAACCAATTCATCATATAGAGGTCTTTTCATCTTCGTAATTGATTTGGCAGCCGTTTTCAAAATATCTATGCATTCCTGTTGAATCTCCCTGCTGATATTGTGTATCGAACCCTCAACAACTGTGAAAGCTTCAAGAGCTGTCTGGTAGTCTTCTTTGATAAAAATCCCTATGAAGGCGGGCAAATAATTGCTGAAATCCAGTCTCGATTGCCAGAATGTAGCAATTACGCTTGATGTATCCTCACCGAATTTCCTGGCAAGCATGGCATCAACAAGCATAGGAGCAGCACTTTGTTCCTTAATATCACAAATAAGCTGTAATATATCATTCTTTATAATACCGGGAGTATTTTCGTTTATAAGATCAAACAGATACGGTATAATATTTATTGTACCAATTTCTTTAATCTCTTTCAAAGCTTCAAAGATAAGGTAACTATCACCAGAGTTCAGCTTATTAGCCAGTTCTTTATTTTTCTTATTTTCCTCACTCATTTTCTTTATATTCAATAACAAGAATATCCGTAGTATTTCTGTCAACCTTATATCTTTCATCAATCCTGTAATTAACTATCCATATTATATCTTCACCTGAAGTGATTATCCAGACAGCTTCCTTTTCAGGAATCGATAGTTTATAATCAATAAAGAAATTGCTTAATTTTTTGCGATTATTCATTCCTAAAGGTATAAACCTGTCCCCCTGCCTCCACTTCCTGAGTTCAAGTGGATAGCTGATTTTATTATAATCCAGGACAGCATATTTTGTTTCTTTTGGAATATTGTATTTTTCAGGACGATTAAACTTGCTGAAGCTCAAAGAAACAGGTTCTGCAATTTCTGCAACATCCGCTTTGATCTTTACAGAGGAATAATCTCTCTTTGATAATCCTGTGCGTTTTTGAATAGAATTTTTTCCCAGGTGTATCGGCAAGACTGGATATAATACTTTTAACAGTTTTATAATTAAACCCGAAGTCTTTTATAATCTCATAAAGCACTGTATAAACTGGTTTAAGCACTTTTAACTTATCAATGTCAATTAAAATACTGTTTGAGGACTGTTCAATTATTATTTCAGATTTTATACCTTTAATTGCATTGTCAAGAATTATCTCAGCATCTCTTAACCTTTCAATAGTCTCAATAATAGTCTTATTAAAATCAGGGGTCAGTTTATTGAACCTGGGAATAATATTATGTCTGATTTTATTTCTGACATATATAGTATCAATGTTTGACGAATCTTCACGGAAATCAAGATTCCTTTTCTCTGCATATGATAATATCTCTTTTCTTGAGGCAAAGAGTATTGGCCTTATAATATCTCCGAAAACAGGTTTTATACCTGTTAATCCTCTAATTCCGGTTCCCCTGCTAAGGTTGATAAAAAATGTTTCCACGACATCATCCAGGTTATGACCTATTGCTATATAATTGTATGCATATTTTGATCTTATTTCATCAAACCATCTGTAACGCAATTCCCTAGCTGCCATCTGCACAGACATACTGTTTTCACGTGCATACTCTTTAGTTTCAAATCTTTTTGTATAAAAAGGGATTTTTTTTATCAGTGCCAGCTTTTCAACAAATTTTTGATCCTCTTCTGATTCTTCTTCACGCAGCTGGAAATTACAGTGAGCAATACCTATCCTATAGTTTTTCTCGATAAAGAGATCGGCCATTACAATTGAATCTACTCCTCCACTTACACCCAGTAATAACTTATCATTGGGAGAGCAAAGGTTATTCTCTCTGATATATTTATCAAATCTCTCAAGCATTAGATATTTCCTTTACTGTAAGATTAAAAACCTGATTGATAGCTTCAGCCTTTAACAGGCATTCCTCATACTCATTTTCAGGTACTGATTGCGCAGTAATAGCACTTCCAACCATATAGGACAAATATCGCCCCGTATTATTATATAAGATACTTCTAATTACTACATTAAAATCAAAATCATTATCCGGTGAAAAATATCCGACAGCTCCTGAGAAAAGTCCTCTTTTGGTTTTTTCATATTTTTCAATAAGTTCCATAGCTTTTACCTTTGGGGCGCCTGTCATCGACCCCATAGGAAAGGCATTTTTTATAGCATCAATAATATCATCTTCACTTTTTAACAAGGCACTTATGGTAGAAACCATTTGATGAACGTGACTGAATGAATACAGTCCGCATATCTCTTCCAGTTTTACACTTGCCATTGCCGCTGTCTTTGAAAGATCATTTCTGACAAGATCAACTATCATTATATTTTCTGCAATCTCTTTAGGATCATGCCTCAACTTACTTTTCAGGCTTTCATCCGCTCCCTGATAGTCACTTCTTTTTATTGTTCCTTTCATAGGCTGAGAAATAATTTTATTTCCGGCTTTCTTGATAAATCTCTCAGGACTTGCTGAAATAAGGAATTTGTCAAATAATTTATAAAAGCATGAAAAGGGAACCGGAGAAATTGTTTTTAGCGAATTATAAATTAATAAGGGATCCATCCTTATATTCTCACAGTAATATTCATGACAATAATTAATCTCGTAAATGTCACCTCTATATATATGAGTCTTTATACTGTTTACCGCGTCAATATATTCCTTTTTTGACATCCTTGCAGTAATATTTATATTATAATGAATATTCTGTACTGTTATTTTCATGCTATTAATGTAATCAAATAGCAGTTCTATTTCATCTCTGGAATATTGATCCTCGAAGTAATGTATTTCCAGTGTTTTCCCCTTTATTGTGAAGACCAGGCGTGGCTGAAAAAAATTTATGACAGGAAATCCTATTCCATCATAATTTGCTGAAGTTAAATTTTCAATTTCATTCTTCAGATCATAGCTGAGGTAGCCAAATATCCAGTCTTTCCTTTTGTTAACGTATTCCTTCAGTTCAAAGAATGCATTATTTTCAACCGGTTCAAGCATATCATTACAGCCTGCTGCTGCAATCGCATCATAAGTATGATAAAAGAACTCCGATTTACATGAGTCATAGTAATTGTTACTGTCCATGTAGCAGAATACGGGAAAATTACCGATCCACATTAAGAGCTTCTGCCTGAATCTCCCTGTTTCAACTAATTTATATTTGACTTTAGCACGTAGCATTCTGCAAAATTAAAAAAAGCATCTCAGAAGGAATGCTTTTTAGCGGTTCAGAATTCAATAATTTTCGGTTCGGAAATAAAAAAATATTCAGGTTTCAGCTTTTGTTCACCTGAAACGCTGATATACTCTCTCTCCGCTCCAGCAGGGACTGCCGGATAATAAGTTAATTTGATTTGAAAAGTGTTAAATACAAGTCTTTCATTTCTAAGCCTTATGCCGGCACCAATTCCTGAATAAAGACTGTTTGAGAATAACATGTCAGTGCTTGATCCGATGAACCCAAGATCTACAGAACCAAAGAACACAAATCTGAATCCGTATAAATAATATGGAGAGAAGGCATTTACCTGCATATTTACCGTAAATTTTTGAGTTCCCTTCAATAAATCACTTTTTAAACCGGATATGCCACCTTTGTTTTCAATACTGATGTATTCATCATCAAACCTCCTGATTCCTATTTTATAGTTGATATTTGTAAAAAACCTGTACTTAAATCTGCCGCCATTAATTATATGTGTAAAATAGTTATTGGTAATGCTTAGTATGCCCTGCTCAAAAGCATTATTAAAATAAAATCCCCCGATTTCCAGTCTGTTATAGAGATACCCCAGTTTCCACAAATAGGTTCCGTGAGATATTCTGGAACCAAGGTACGGTCTGTTATTGAAATCACCAAATTCTATCCCTCCAATTACTTGAAGCAGAAGTCCAAACGGAATATCTTCTGTCTGGCCAAAGCTATATATCAAATTACTCCTGAAGTAACCCTGCCTGGCCAGGGCAGCACTTCCAAGAATTATAGTCCTGTCATGAAATTCATACAGGCTGTTTGAAGTTGTGGCAGGACATGAAGAGTATTTTTTCCTGAGTATCTTTCCTGCCAGCATAATATTCGTCCTGCTGTTTGTTAAAAGATTTTTCGTATTTCTAATCTGAAATGCCCTGCCAATCCATAAATCGTACAAATTGTACTGAACAGGCTCATCTTCCATAATGGTATCCAGTAGTTCAATGCTCGTTCTCGTGTCTTTGTATTCCACAATTACTCCACCTGCATATTTGATGTCGGGAGTAAAAAATTTTCTCTCGAGGTTTATTCTGTATGATTCGGTAAAATCCTTTTTCAGATACCTGAAATCACCGGCTATAAAACTACCTGCAATATTGTTAATCTTATAGATACCCTCATAACCTAACAGCGGTCGTTCATTTATATTCCAGAATATGTTATACTGGTTCTCATGTCCAAATCCAAAAATATTCTTATTCCATATCCCGAATTCACCTGATTTTATATCGCTGATTTTTAGTCCTAATCCTATAGACCATACGTCTTTAACGACGAAAACCACATCCACGGTATCTGCATTTGGTGTGTCAGGATATATATGGATTCTTACATCTTCAATATATGGCAACTCCCTGATAATTCTCTCATTATCAGCAAGGACCAAAGCATCCAGAGGCTCACCTGTTTTAATTAACAGGCTGTTTGTCAATATTTTTTTATTTGTATTAAAATGCAACTGGTTTCCTTTTCTTTCCAGCCAGGTGGCGGCTGTCCCCAAAGTATCTGTTACCGATTGGCCAAAGACATTCACCTGCTTAAACCTGATTGACTTTATTATACTGTTATTATACATTAAGAATGAAGATTCGGCAGGCTGCTTATCTTTATTGGCCTTATTATCCTTATCGGATGGATTTATAATCAAATCATGCAACTCCTTCACCAGGGGTTTATTATTTGTCCTTACTTTTAATGAATCATTAATCTTTTCTGATTTATTATTATTCCCGAGTCTATTATCCGTGTTTAAAGTATCTGAGGGGCTGTAAATTATGCTTCTACCATTTTCGTTCCCTGTATAAGGACCGGAATTAAAATAGGACACTTCCTGACCACTTGTCCGTATAAAGAAGGTAATAAGGATCAGAGCGTTAAAGGTCCTGAAATTGGTATTTGTATGATGAAGTATCTTAATTTTTTAAATAGATTTACACCCTTACTCCTATTAAAATAATATCTTCCAGCTTTTTGTCCCCCGAAGCAGCATTATCAATTAGTCTGTTAAAAAAATTCTCCTGCTCTTTCATATCCTTACTCTCTTGCTCGCCTAAAAGCGTAATAAAGTCTTCACTGGCAGGCTCCCTGTAATCTTCTTCAAAATACCTGAGTAAATTATTTGAAAAAATATAAAAGCTATCATTCCGGGCAGCACTAACTTCGATATTTTTATAATTGGCTTGATTCCGTGCATTATCGTATATACTATCAGGCTCAATTCTTTTTAATCCTTTATCTGATATTACAAATAAGGGCATATTAAATCCTGCATATTGAATTTTAAGACTCGTTTTATTAATAATGCACAAAGCAATATCCAAATCATTAATAGCATGAAATCCGTCATCCTTATTTATTGCATTATCCAAGATTATAATTCTCAAATTATCCAGCATTTTCCCTGCATTAAGCCTATCACTTTCAAATGCTATCTTATTTATAAGAGTAACACCCATGATATTCATTAATACATCAGATATATCCTGCAGCAATTTTTTAACACAAAGCACTATAATAATATTATCATTCCTCTCTGAAATTGAGCAGGTAATACCGCTCATTGTTTCAAGAGGACGCGTTATTATAAAATGCTGAGGCAAAATGTTGTTTATATGCTCCGTTGACGGCAATAATGATTTCTGAATCATAGCGGCATAATGAAAGCTGATATCCGGTTTTGCTGTCCTTTTTTCCCGGACTCCAAGCTTTCCGCTTTCCTGATGCATCCTTTTATATCTTTCAAGTTGTATTATATTCTTTACTTTTGCCAGTACTTCAATCCTGTCAAATGGCTTTGATATATAATCGTTGGCCCCGGAATCAAGTCCTTTTATCATGGAGTCACGGTCATCAAGCGCAGTAATTAAAATTATAGGGATATTTCCAAGTATTTCGTGGTTTCTTAGTTTCCTGCAAACTTCAAAGCCGTCCATTTCAGGCATCATTACATCCATTAAGATAAGGTCGGGTTTCTGCTCCAGGGCTTTTTCAAATGCCTCCATCCCGTTTTCCGCATAATATATATCGAAATTTTCAGGATAGAGAATTGCTTCAAGCAACTGCCTGCCTAAAGGCTCATCATCAACAACCAATATTTTACTGGAATGGCTCATTAAATTTTTTTAAAAATCATTTTACCATAAAATCAATGCAAGCACTTATCATTATATGTGCAAAGATCTTGTAATAATAATTCATAAGTAAAAATATAATAATTTTTTTTATTTGAATATATAGTACCTGATTAAACAATGGAAAGTAAATCCCCTCCGGTTAAGAAGAAATTATTGCTATTCAGTCATTAATAAGAATCAGTGTCATTCATTGTTAAGAAATTAAAAAAAATATGCTTGTATTAAATACAGATAAATAATACATTTG
>Ga0307435_1000637_pt1 | contig 15425 bp, 9 predicted proteins | sample SalMarWE160470MG_FD_202164 | JGI IMG/M metagenome (GOLD analysis project Ga0307435, IMG submission 202164) | Salt marsh sediment microbial communities from the Plum Island Ecosystem LTER, Massachusetts, United States - WE1604-70 | ecosystem: Environmental > Aquatic > Marine > Intertidal zone >... | reverse complement strand
ACCCTGAAGCTGCTTATATCACCATATTTACTCCAGTAATCAAACCGTGCCGGAATGTGATCATAATAATATTCAATTGTGTTTCCATAAACATTATAATCATTCAGCGCCAGGAAAATTCCTGTCGTGCCATAGCCACAACCACAATCCCAAACCGATGAATCCCCGGCTTTTATATTGTCTCTTATATAATCCAGCCGCTGCAGGAAATAAGCTTTTCTGAAATAATAGCTCTTTTTATCATTTAAAAATCTATAATAATCCTGAAGACTCGTATTTACTTCTATCTCCCTTAATAACAGTTCAAAAAACCGTTTAGTATCCATAATACAGAATCATTAAATGCCAAATATATATAAATATATTTAAGAATGTTGATTAAGTAAACGTTAACATTAGAGCATATTCCGCATCCCAATATCACTTTTCTAAAAAAGTGATTATAATAAAACTAATAATTATATTACTTTTAAAAAAAAATCAAATTGTTGATTATTTTTTTCTTATTTTCATGCTAATGTTAATATTAGTGTTAACATTGAAGTTGAATCTAATAATACTTTGTATATGAAATCTGAAACACAAAAACTTTCTATCAGAGAAAAAATTGGTTATAGTCTGGGAGATACTGCATCAAATTTATTCTTTCAGACTTTTATATTGTTCCTCCTGTACTTTTACACAGATGTGTTTGGTATTACTGCAAAAACAGCAGTAACAATGTTTTTAGTTGCCCGGATCTGGGATGCGATTAATGACCCGATAATGGGAATGATTGCTGACCGGACCAGCACCAGGTGGGGAAAATTCCGTCCTTATTTAATCTGGGGTGTTATACCGCTTGGTGTTTTGGGAGTATTAACCTTTACAACGCCTGGCCAAAGTATCAGTATCAATTTGAGGATATTGACCATTACCATACCTGAACTAAGTATCATTGGCAAAATAATATATGCTTATGTTACTTATATATTGCTTACAATGACCTATACATTGATCAACGTGCCCTATTCTGCACTAATGGCGGTCATCACACCCAATTCCGACGAACGGACCGTTATCTCCTCTTTCCGTTTCGTAGCTGCATTTGTGGGGCAATTTATTGTTCAGTATGCTATTTTAAAACTGGTCGGAGTATTCGCTGATGGCAATGAAGCTAAGGGCTGGCAATTGGCCATGGCTGTTCTTTCTGCGTTAGCGATTATCCTGTATTTAATAACTTTTTCTTCAACCAGGGAACGTGTTAAACCCATAAAGGAACAAAAGACACCATTTAGGCAGGACCTGATTGATTTATTCACCAATAAGCCATGGGTACTGATAGCTGCCGCAACCATATTTCAACTTATGTACAATTGCATGCGAAATGGTAATATCATGTATTACTTTAAGTATTTTGTGCAGGATCAGCAGATGGTTTTTTTCGGGAAAACCTGGCAGTTTACTTATCAGGACCTGACAACTGCATTTATGCTTTCCGGTACCGCTTTGACCATTCTTGGAGCCATTCTGACAATTAAGTTAAGCAGGCGTTTTGACAAACCGAAAAGTTATGCCGGTTCTTTAGGTATAACCGCTATAGTAACAGCGCTTTACTATTTTCTCGGCCCAAAAGACATTATTATTATGTTTGGACTGAATCTGATTATTTCTTTTACAATTGGAATTGTTTCTGTATTACAATGGGCTATCTATACTGATACCACTTATTATTCGGAATGGAAAACAGGTCGTCGTGCTTCCGGACTTCTGATGTCTGCCTCTCTGTTCGCACTGAAACTTGGAATAGCCCTGGGAAGTGCTCTTTTAGCATTCATCCTGGCCAGGTATGGTTTTAAAGCCAATATACAGCAAACGGCAGAAACATTAACAGGTATACGTTTGGTTATGAGTATTTACCCTGCCATTATCGGCCTGATTGGTGTTACTGTTATATGGTTTTTTTATCCTTTATCAAACAAAATGCTGGCCAAGATTGAAGAGGAACTATCAGTACGACGTCAAACTTCGAGCAATAATAATTGACCTTTATAAATTGATATCCATATTACTCATTGAATAATTTGAGAAATCCTTATAAAACTCTGTGAAATAATAAATAATAATAGAAAATTCAACTTTAATTCGCTTAAAAAATTTCTATGGAGGAAAGTAGTATCCGGAATAACAAAAATATACAAAATCGACCTTCCTTGAAAGATGTATTTAAGGATGATTTTGATATTGGCGTAGCCCTCAATCTGGATCAGATTTCAGCTAAGGAACCAAAGACCACTGCACTCGTGGAAAAACATTTTAACAGTATCACACCTGAAAATATTCTAAAATGGGAAGAGGTTCATCCTGAACCAAACAGATATCATTTCGAACCGGTCGATCGTTATGTGGCTTTTGGTGAAAAAAATAAAATGCATATAATCGGCCACACTCTTGTCTGGTTTCATCAAACACCAGGATGGGTATTTCAGGATGAGTCAGGTAAATCCCTGGACCGGGAGGTATTGCTAAAACGGATGAAAGAACATATTTTCACCGTAATGGGCCGGTATAAAGGCCGAATACATGGCTGGGATGTCGTCAACGAGGCAATTGTTCCTGACGGTAAGTTCAGAAAATGCAAATGGCTAGATATTATCGGTGAAGATTATGTGCTTAAAGCTTTTGAATATGCCCGCCAGGCCGATCCCAATGCTGAACTGTACTACAATGATTATAATTTTTACAGGGGGCGTCAATGTGAAACTGTAATACAATTAATTCAAAGCTTGCAATCAAAAGGTGTAAGATTAGACGGGATAGGTATACAGGGACACTGGGGTCTGGATTATCCCGGTTACGAGCAGATTGAGAATATCATCGGAGCTCTTTCAAAACTCGGCGTCAGGTTAATGATTACTGAATTGGATGTCACGGTTCTTCCTTATGCTGAAGATTACATGGATAAAAAACTTACTTCTTTAAATACCGGATTGCAAACGAAGTTGAATCCATATGCCAACGCATTGCCAGAATCTGTCCAAAAAAAGCAGGCTCAAAGATATGCTGAATTCTTTTCGATCTTTCTTAAGCACCGTGACAGATTCAAACGGATCACTTTTTGGGGAACACACGACAGTCAATCCTGGCGTAGTGACTGGCCAGTCATTGGACGGACCGACTATCCCTTATTGTTCGACCGTCAATGTGAACCAAAACCAGCCCTATATGCTATCATTAATACAGGTCTGAATAAAAAGTAAAAAATTCACTCAATAAATTATTATTAACTGTATATTAAAGAACTTAAAATGGAGAATAAAAAAGATATTGAAATTGTAGCAGCAGGCCATACCTGCCTTGATTTAATACCAGCTTTTACAATCGAAGAAAAAGTAGACAAGATGACCGATGTTCTTGTGCCTGGTAAAATGATAAATATGGGTAAGTGCGTTGTTGTCGGTGGCGGGCCGGTAACAAATGCCGGCGTCTCCATTCGGAGACTTGGAGTTAAAACCGAATTAATCGGAAAGGTGGGAAATGATGATTTTGGTAAACAGATACTTAGGTGGTATGAAGAATATGAAGGCCATTTTGAAGGCATTCAGGTAGTGGATGGTGAATCAACCTCATACACAATAGCGATCTGCATACCAGGGATTGACCGTTTTTACCTGCATCATTGCGGCGCAAATGACACATTTGGTTATGACGATATGAACTTTGATCTTGTGCAACGTTCAAAACTGATGCTTTTTGGTTACCCGCCATGGATGGCAAAGCTATACGAAAATAAGGGTAATGAATTGACAAAAATCCTGAAAAAGACAAAGGAATTAGCTACCACAACAGTACTTGATCTTTCGCTTCCTGATGTAAACAGCAGGGCCGGACAGATCGACTGGCTAACAATTCTCAACGACTGGGTTCCGTTGACAGATATTATGGTACCCAGTGCAGAAGAGATTTTTTATTTTCTTTATAAAGATAAATTTCTTAAGAAAAAAGCAAATCTCGGACCAAAGGAGAGTGTCCTTGATCACATGACCGTAAACGAAATTTCCGAACTGGGAAATGATCTGATAAAAATGGGGACGGCAATGGCTATGGTAAAATGTGGCCACAGAGGATTGTATATCCGGACTGGCAACATAGATCGGCTAAAAAAACTAGGTGCAGCAGGATGTGCTGATTTCGAAAACTGGGCTAATCGCGAACTTTGGTTTCCTGTATATGAGGAGGAAAAATTTGTAGGTGCATTGGGGTCCGGAGATTCGGCAATTGCAGGATTTCTTGCGGCATTTGTCTGGGGACATACGATTGAATCGTGTCTTAAATATGCAAATGCTGCAGGAAGTATGAATGTTACTGTTCCTGATGGTCTTTCCTGGAATAAAGGATTTGATGATTTAACAAAACGGATTAAAGCAGGCTGGAAGACAAAAGATTTGAAAATTGATGAAGAAGGCTGGAAGCATGAGCGTGGATTCTGGGTTGGTCCAGATAATCTTGGTAAATGGGAATCATAAATAAATATAAAATATAGGAGGAAATAAAATGTCAAAAAAAAGAGATGAATTCATCAGGAAAAAGATAGAAGGCATGAGCATGGCAGAAAAGGTTGGTCAGCTTTTAACCTTTACCCGCCGTGGCACATTGCTAACCCCGAGCGGAATTGAACAAATTACAAAACTGCATTGTGGAGGTCTTTGCCTTGAGCCATACGCACTGGAAACCTGTAAGAATCTTTACTGGGGCAATTCCCAGTTAGATAAAAACTTTAAGAAACCAAAGGATTATTTTACAATAGCAAATAACTATTTTGCCGGTAAGACTTTTGGTATCAGCATTACACCGGAAGAATACACAAAAGATTTAAACAGGTTGCAGAAAATTGCCATGGACAGACCCTCCGGGATACCTCTCCATATGACAATCGACTTCGAAGGTGATTTTAAGAACGATTACATGTCAGGCGGTATAAGGCAATTCCCAGGTCCGATGGGTATGGCTGCAATCGGTGATCCCAAACTGACCTATAAAATCGGTAATACCATTGCCAGGCAACTGAGTGCTATAGGTGTAACACAGATGTATTCCCCGGTTTGCGACGTGAATACAAACCCCGGGAATCCTGAAATTGGAGTCAGGTCATTCAGTGATGACCCACAGATGTGTGCTGAACATGCTGTTGCTTTGATTAATGGTTTACAGGACGGAGGCATAGCTGCAACCGGGAAACATTTCCCGGGAAGAGGCAATTCGGGTACTGACGCTCACGATATACTGGAAATTCTGGATATGGATAAAAAAAGGATGCATGACGTTGAACTGGTTCCTTTCAAAGCAGCAATAGATGCAGGAGTTAAAGCTATCATGACGGGGCATTCTGTTTATCCGGCCTATGATGATAAATACCCGACAACATTGTCAGAAAAAATACTGACAGGACTTCTCAGAAATGAATTGGGATTTGATGGTGTTATTGTTTCTGATGCTATTGGTATGGCTGCAATTCTTAAAAAGTGGCCTCTCCCTCAAGCTTGCGCAATGGCTATAAAAGCAGGCTGCGATACAATACTCTTAAAAGCTGATGATGAATCCAGGTCACAGTGTTTCTTTGGAATTAAACAGGCGGTTGAGAAAGGGGAATTATCTGAAAAAAGAGTTGACGAATCTGTAAGGCGTCTTTTGATAATGAAATACGACCAGGGATTGTTTGAAACAGCCGGCAAAAAAGACCCAAAGGAAACATTAAAAATTACCACTAGTAAAGAAATCATAGATTTCTCCTGGGATGTTGCCAAGAAAGCCCTGCTAATAATGAGGGATGAAAAAAAATTGCTTCCGCTGAATCCGGAGAAAAGAATACTTGTCATTGAACAGCGTATCCCTTATGAATTTATTGGTAAAGACCCATATTTCCATACTCACATGTTTTGCGAGGCAATGGTAAATCATTCAACAAATCTGATCCTGGCAGACACGGCATTCTCTGCATTTGAAGAAGAAATTGAAGAATGTCTTCAGCTTGCCAAACAGGTTGACCTCGTTGTGATGACCAATTATTATGCAAGGATAGTAAAATCAGGTAATAACCAACTACTTGTAAAGAAGTTGAAAAATGCAGGACATCAGATTGTTGTGGTAACCAACAATCCCTATATAGAAGGCACTACAAAGGAAGCTGATGCCGTAATCTGTAATTTCAGCGGCACACCTGATTCAATAAGAGTTTCAACTGATCTGCTTTTTGGAAAGATAAAACCGTCTCCAACAACCAGATTGCCCATCACTATTGGCATTCAGGAGGCAGCTTCTGATAAAAAGCTAAAACCGCCAAAGAAACATCCTTTGGATTTGTCTTATTGTTAGTATTACGGAGGAAATATCATATGCAGAAACTTCATAGTATAGAAATAAAGGACGTTTTTACTATTTCCGGAGCTCAAATAAATAAGATTTATAAAGAAAATAAAATGACAGTTCACTTCCAGGGAATGTCAAAAACACTTCAGTTCCCTCATACCATTGCCCTTCAGGGTGCTCCAACCTGTTCGGCAGCTATTTCTCCCGAAGGTTTGTACAACAGGCTTAATGATGCGGGCAGATTGATCCTGTTGAATCAAAATGCCATTCAATTTGCTTCAGCACCATTTATACGCATCTCAGCGGATCCTGATGTGGAGGATTCGAGAGATGAGCATATTATGCTGACCACCAGGAACCCCAGGTTGGTAGAAGGTCCGGATGATGTACCTGCCTTGAAGAACTATTATCACCCTGCTATATCTGAAAACCAATTCTCTGTATCATTAGCTACACCTCTGGCAGAACTGGTCTATACATTGGAAAAAATTAGCGTTACCAGGAGAATCATCTCTCCTTTTCTGTCAGGAAATGATCAGATGTTAATGCCTGTTTGCGTTGAGGAATTCCAAGTAAAGAATACATCCAGCAAAATTCAAAAGATCACCGTGGTATTGCCCAGGCCATCACTGGTAAATCTTCAGGAAAAAGAATTAAAACCGACAGACCAGGATACTGTTTATTTATGCGCAACTCCTGTGAAAGGGCATGTTCATGAAGCTTTCAAATCAGTGGGTATGACAGGGGTTGTCATGGCAAGCAGCGAATGTCAGAATAAAATGGTCATTGCTGTACCGGAAATGAACAATGTGAACATAGATACACAGCCGTATTTTTGCCTGAACAGGCTTAAACAGGATTTATTGTTGAATGATGACGGAAGTTTTTACGAAAAAAGAGCCCCTATTATTAAGCAGGATTATGGATCGGCGATTAGTCTTTGTTTTACCCTTGAACCCGATGCATGTGTTACAATACCTCTTGTCATAGCACTAGACTTCCCGCAACAGCATTATATTGACGGGAAAACATTTGATCGCTCGTATATCAGAAACTTTAAAAACAAAGAAACAAGAGCTTTGGATATGACTAAAACTGCACTGGAAAAATATCCTGACTGGCTTGAACGCACATTGACTATCCATAGCAGAATATATGATCAGATACGTCAAAGTCCTTCCTATAAAGACGATAAGGAAGGTGCATTGAGACTGTCACGATTAATTTTTAACGAATTCAGTTTTCCACTGTCAAATGCTGCAATCTGGACTGAAGACAAAGATGGTAATGATGTAGCCAGGTTCCTGGAATGTTTTGACTATGCTTATATCAATCCTTCTGATGTTGACTGGTACTCCATGGTGTTGCTGGTTCTCTTTCCGCATATTGAACAGGAACTTTGCCAGCGGTTTATTGACTCAATTCTGGCTGAAGATCCTGCACCCCGTTTTTATCATTACCACTCTTCATTCGTAGAAGCCAGAAAACATTATTATGACTATACGGAGGAATACGAAGGTGAGTCGATGACCCAGATACGTGATGCTTTTAAGATTAAGGGCAGTGTAGCCCATGATGTAGGCGCAATGCCGAAAGGTCATCCCTTACGAAACGTCAGTGATTATGCATGGTACAACAATAATTACTGGGTGGATCTTTTCCCGAAACTGGCATTGAGGGTTTTACGCAATGTCAAATTCCTGGATAATACTGAATTCTTAAGGAAAAACTGGAAGACACTTAAATTTGGCCTGGAATTTTTAATGACTCTCGATATTGATAAAGACGGTGTTCCTGAAGGTAATCCGAATGAGGTTAAAAACACTTTTGATAATTTAACCTTATTTGGTGTGGATGCTTATGATGTCACTACTTTCCTGGCCGGTGTCCAGGCAATGATTAAAATGGCAGACATGATAAAAGATGAACCTGCCAAAAAGCAATACCGGCAAATGTTTGAAAAAGCTATGGAAAGTTTTGAAAAACTATGGAGAGAGAAGAAAAACAAAAAGGGTCGCACACTGCAATATTATATCACCTGTTATAATCCTGAAACAGGGGAAACAAATACAGATACATGGACCAACCAGCTGGATGCTTTATGGTATTTGATCGCTATTGGCGAAGAACCTTTTATCTCTGAAGACAAGGCAAAAAAAATCCTTAAGACCATCTATGACAATAACCGCACAACAATGGGCTGGGCAATGTGCCGCACAGAGGACGGGGAAGAAGTGGAATCGGAGCAGGGACAGGATGTCTACACAACATCAAATTATGTTTTTGCGCAGCTGCTTGATTATTATGGTATGGTCAAAGAGAGCAAAGAGGTATACAAGGCAATGGATAAGGTAGTATTCCGGCATGGTAATTCATTAATAACCCCGGATAACCTCAGGGCTGAATTGGAAAAAGAAGAAGGTGAAACAACCAAGGGCCCCCACTATATAGTAGCCGCTTATCCGCGGCCAGGAGCAGTACTGACTCATATAGTGATGCAACATATCAAAGAGCTTCAGAATCAAACAAAAGCTACAATAATAGATTCCAAGGAATTGAAGTCTTATATAAATACTTTAATGAAGTAAGGAGGATTAATATGTCTTATAAAAGTTTTTACAGCTCAGTTTTTATTCTGTATTTTATATCATTTGTGTATGCTTACGGTGATTCAAATATTCTGGATAATCCGGGTTTCGAAAAAGGAAGAGAGGGATGGTTTAGTCGAACCTGTGCAATCAAGGCTGTTTCATCACCTGTTCACAGCGGTAATGGAAGCCTGAAAGTTGATAGAAGAACGCAGACATGGCAGGGGGCCAAACAATCTGTACTTGGTAGAATTGTGGAAGGGAAACCTTATAAAGTATCAGCCTGGGTAAAGCTTGATAATGCCAGCGACGATTTAGTTGCCATATCTTTTGAAAAGCAAGACGATAGTGGCATTAGTTACATAAATGTGGCAAGTGCAACCGCAACAGACACCGGGTGGGTTCAGCTTTCAGGAGAATTTACACTGAATGTAAATGGCGTATTGACAGTGCTGGATATATACTTTGAAGGCCCAAAACCAGGGGTAAATTTTTATATTGATGATGTGCAGGTATATGGCCCCGAGGCCGAAACTCCAAAAAGTATTCCTGCCAAACCAAAAGCAGCAGGACAGATCGATGTTAATACACGTCATCAAGAAATAGAAGGTTTTGGTGCTTCCACTGCCTTTTATACTCCGGACCTGGTCAACCACCAGAAAAAGAATGAACTATATAATCTCCTCTTTAAAGATCTTAGCCTTGACATATTACGAATCAATAACTATTACGACATTGAACCTCAAAACTTCACTGAAACAGTGGAAATAATTAAAAGCGGTCAGGCAGCTCTCGGTCGGGATATGAAGATTATGATTTCATCGTGGTCTCCACCAGTTTATTTAAAAAGCAATGCAAATATAATCGGAGGAACACTTAAAAAAAATAATGGAAGATTTGTATATGATGAGTTTGCCCAGTGGTGGTATAAAAGCCTGGTTGCTCTTAAAAAAGAAGGAATCAATGTGGAATATTTGAACATACAAAATGAACCTGATTATCCAGCTCCGTATAATTCATGCGTATTCGCCGCTACAGAGGCTTCAGATGCAACCCAGGCTGGCTATGATAAAGCTTTCGAAACTGTCTGGCAAAAGTTAAATACCGAAATGGGGCCGGATATGCCAAAGATGCTTGCTCCGGAATCATCAAGTTTAGGCCATTCCGAAAGATATATAGAAAATCTGGACAGTCTGTCCCACGTTTATGGCTATGCTCACCATCTGTACAATTGCAGTTTCTGTGGCGCATTTCCTGACAGGTTCATTCCTACTATGAACCGTTTTAATGAACTTGTTTTACGATATGGCAACAAACCTAAGTTTCAGACAGAATTCGAAGTAGAACCTATCAAGTGGGCCGGCGCAATCAGTACGGCACTTTTAATACATAATGCTATGACTATCGAGCAGGTAGCTTCCTATTTGTACTGGGATTTGTACTGGAATCCGGATTCCGGTTTGGTCAGTCTTAACGATCCGGTTTCATACACAATAAATCCCGCTTATTATACTTTCAAACAGTATTCTGCTTTCATAGATTCAGACTGGCAGCGTGTTGATGCTTCGACTGACAATACCTGCCTAAGGATTTCAGCTTATATCAGTCCGGATAATAGAAAATTAACCGCAGTCATAATCAATACCAGTGCTGATGTTGATATATCTCTTAATCTTTCCATTAAGGGTATCTCTATATCCAAAGGAGAAATATACAGGTCGAGTCAAAAAGAAAACTGTATTTTAGCTGGTAACTACAATAGAAAGGGATTGCTAAAAATACCTAAAAGTTCTGTTTCTACGCTATTGCTTTTTGCCAAAGGAGACTAATGTGCCCAATACACAATGCTTATCTGGTCGTGTAGGTGGCAGAAGTATTAGTTGTAGAAATTAATTAGGGATTTGTAACATTTTTAAAAGTTGATCACAATACATGTCGAAAATTTATACTCACATTGTCCAAATGAATTAAACATTTGTATGAAATGGATGAAATCTGTTGTATTTGCAAAGACAAAGAATGTTTCACAAGGAATCTTGAGTTTATCTTTTATTGAAGTATCATCATATCCACTTTAGAAGGAGATACCGAACATCATTTGCGTATTTTATATAACTGATATAATAAATATGGCTGATATTGAAAATTAATTATGCTCTTTTTCTATCTTGTAATAACTTTCAGGCGGACCCAGATAAGAAGGTGCCGCACCTGAGGTCTCGACAACGATCTTTTGCAGTACAATACCGGGATCAACCATCCAGAATTTCAGGACATGCTGCCCCGGCTCAGCAATAGTATGCACGGAGACTCCTACAGTGATATTATTTCTAACGGATTCCTCCCAGTCCTGAAAAGTCCTGTCCTTATGAATATTTATTATCTGAGGCTGCCCATCGTCAAAGGATACTGCATAGCGCAATCCCTGGTTATTATGAAAATTAAGAGTAGGCGACATATATGCATTGACTTTCACTTCACCGTCACTAAAAAGGTTCATGCGGTATTCGAGATGGGGGCTTTTACCTCCCGGGGACTGGCTCTCAGCTGTTACAGGTACAGGTGTCATACCTGAAAGTGTCCGCCCCAACCCAGGTATGCATAGCCAGCTGACCGGACCTGCATCCGTGGCCCCCGTATAATGCTCTGCTTCCATGGAAACATAACCGTTACTTTCAATAAAACCTCTAAAATCCTCCTTTTTTAAAGCTTCAGGATTGTTTATTACTGCCTGCACAATTACATTAGTAGCATCCTGGCCGCCTATAGTAATTGGTACATTATTCGTTCCTGCCGGTGCCGACTCCCAGTCAACACTTACCCACAGGCGCTGTTCCTTTTCAACCTTTCCGTTGCCGGGGGTTATTAGTAACCATGGTGCTTCAGTACTGACAGTGTAATCAAAAGGGACCAGTCCGCGGTTAAATACATCTATATAATATTCCTGTTTATTAAAAGGATCAAATTCGGGCAGCACAGCCATGCCCCGGTCCATGGGCCACCAGCTGGCAGACCCTTCAATAGCCACACCCATTTCCGCAGTTTCCGGCAAATCTAACTCAATAACCTCAGGCATATTATTCTGTTCCGGCTGTTGCCAGTATGTATAGCCTATATGTGTTTGCGACATCATGTGATTCCACTTACCTCCTGCCACCTTTGTATGATAATAGCCGGTAAGCTCAGCATCCCTGGCAAAAAGCTCCCTGACTTTTTGTGCCATGTCGTTTGTTGCTGCACGCTTTTGTTCCGCATATAAGTGGTTCTTCCCTGCCGCAACGTATAGTCCGTTGAGGTTGGCACATGCCTTTACAGGAAAAAGCACTAGCTGGTAATAGGCATCTTTATATTTGCCAGGCAAAGAATCGTAAATTTGTTCCGCTTCACCTGCAGTTCTGTTGTAATCAGCCACAACAGTCTCCGCTTCTTTATAGTTAATGAGGCTGTATGTGTCGGGTGCGAGCAGTTCGGGCTTCCTGCGTCCATTGTATTTTGTGTATTTTGTTATTATGTCTGCAATAGCTGCCGCATACTTCTCGCCAAACTGCTGTTCTGCCCATAGCTTCGTGTATCCGGACAGGCTCTGTGCAGGCATACTTTCAGGATTCCATGCATAATCAAGGAAAAACTGTATAGGAAACTCCATGGGCTTAATATCTCCGACGTTTACTATCCATATTTGCCTTGCATTGTAACCGTAAGCCAGGTGCATCTGTTCCCACACCCTTGCTATCGGATTTGTATTAAGCCATTTATAGTTCCTTGGTCCCCCTACGTAATCATAATGATAGTATATACCATAACCACCCTGGCGGGGTGCATCTTCAAGCTTCGGCAGCTTCCTTATGTTTCCCCAGTTATCGTCGCACAGCAATAATGTTATGTCATCAGGCACCCTCATTCCTTTATCATAATAGTCCTGAACTTCCTTATATAAGGCCCACTTCTGGGGAGTGGCCGATGCCGGCTTCCCTGTTACCTCTTCAATGATATCTCTCTGGTCTTTAACAATTCTTTCCAGCAGTGCAATTGCAGTTCCTTCTGTCATGGGCTCATCACCGTCGCCCCTCATGCCGACAGTTACAATACTTTCATATGAGTCCATCCTTCGCATACCCTCCCTCCAGAACTCCTTCAGATTATCCTCATTTAGCTCATAATTCCAACGTCCCGAACCAAAACGTCTCCATTCGTCATGAGCCCTCATAAGAGGTTCATGATGCGAGGTTCCTATGACAATTCCATATTCGTCAGCTATTTTCGGATTCAGGGTATCATCGACATAAAATGCCCTGCCCCACATCGCAGGCCATAGATAGTTGCCCTTCAACCGCAATATCAGTTCAAACACATTCTCATAAAACTGGTGGTTAAACCCCCCGAACTTCTCATACGCCCAGCCGGAAAGCGCCGGGGCTTCGTCATTTATAAAAATGCCCCTGTATTTTACTGCAGGCTCTCCCTGTGTGTATCTGCCGGGCAAAATAAAAAGGTCAGGCCTTTGGTCTGCAGGCACATCAGCCCACCAGTACCAGGGAGAAACCCCTATTTTTGAAGATAAGTCATAAATACCATATATAGTCCCCCTTTTATCACTGCCTGCTATAACAAGGGCCTGTTTAACACCCTGCATTGGCTTTTTCACGAGCTGCAACACGAAAGTTTCCCACCTGCCCTCAATATCTCCGACATCAAGTTTCCTGTCAGCCACGAGCTTATCAATCAGGGAGCTTTTACCAATGGTTCCTGCCAGCACAATCTTATCCGATGAGGGCAGATCACCTGAATAAAGTTCTGGATCAGTACCGGTTACGCGCCCTATATCGGACTGCAGGTCCTTTAGTGCCCGTATTACTCCGGGATAATCATCACTGCTTACAATTAAGGGTACGGGCTTACCTGACAGGGAAAGGGCAAAACTGCCTTTGGCCATTTCCGTTGAGATATATGATCTGTCCCCTTTAACCGGAGCGGTTTGCGAGCTGGCCGCAACAAAAAAAGCACAAAACACCAGGGAGCATATTATATTCAGCTTCAAGCCGGAATATACGGATTTTGATACTTTTATTTGTTTGATGTTTTCAAAATCGTATCCGGTAGAATAAGTTTTTTTTCTCATTTAATATTTATTTATTATTACTTCCCGTAATTTTATAACAGATCATTTATTTTGCCGGTTATATCAGATTCCATTGTCAGGTTCAGGTATTTTTTTGCTTCTTCAAACCTGCCAAGGGTTTCATAAATTTCATATAGCTGGTAATATTCCGAAGGCAGACATATATTTCCCTGAGCCAGGTATTTATCTACCAGTTCATTGGCTTTTTTAAAATCCCCTGCCTTAATTGCCCTTTGAATATGGCTTATATTAATTATGATCATATATCATATTGAAAGTATAAAGGATAAAAAGTTAGTAGTATCAAAAACTACTGTGTCGTCTATCTCTTCAATAAAATATCCTCCTTTATCCTTAGTATGGAGTGACACTTCCCATGCGCCGGCATTTTTATCCGCATCTCTCCATCTGATGGCGGGCGCCGGGAATTCGGGCGGGAACAACGCATTGTCAAAGGGATACAGGATATAGAATTCTTCATTCCTGAACTGATTACTGCCCTTTTTTATTACCAAAAAAGCAATACAGGTAATTAACAGGACTGAAATAACAGATATCGTTATTATTACCCTTTTTTTCATACATACCGCCCTTTCCTATTTAATTACCATAGCCTAAAATTAGTCAAAACTTTATAATAAATCAGTCTGATTGACTATTTCTGTTCATATTTTCTGCAGCAATTTATATGTCGCACCGCTATTTTCTGACATACCTGTTCATGATTTTCATTTCCCTTTTTTTACAATTATATCCAAATTCATACAAATCAACATATCGGCTGATAAATATCCTCCATTCATCATTATTTGTCTTTTTTGTGCTTATTAATAATCCTGCAATTGTATTCCTGGCTCTTTTTCAAAACTGTCAATGTCATTGTTTTTGGGCTGTCCGTATATAATACAATTAATTATTACAGCCGGCATACAAAAAACCACAGATTTTAATTTCATATTAGAAATTTTAATAAAGTAATAAAATTGCAGTACACTTTAATATCATTTTATTGTATCTGTTTTTTTACTAAAGGCATTCTGCAAAGTATCTCTCCAATTCATTTGTCAGTTCCTTCTTCTTATCATCTCCGCTCCACGCAGAATTTATCGAGTTCACCATTAATTTCTTAATATCGCTTAATTCAAATCCGCATTTTTCAGTCAAGGAAAGATATTCATCTTCCATACTATTATTGAACATCCTGGGATCATCCGTATTGACAAACACATTTAATCCCCTATTAAAATAATCCTTAATAGGGTGGTCATCAATATTATTTACCACTCCTGTTTTTACGTTTGATATTGGGCACATTTCAAGGGGTATCTGATTTTCCTTAAGATATTCAATAAGTTTTTCATCTTCATAAGCCC
>Ga0307435_1000636_pt1 | contig 15441 bp, 8 predicted proteins | sample SalMarWE160470MG_FD_202164 | JGI IMG/M metagenome (GOLD analysis project Ga0307435, IMG submission 202164) | Salt marsh sediment microbial communities from the Plum Island Ecosystem LTER, Massachusetts, United States - WE1604-70 | ecosystem: Environmental > Aquatic > Marine > Intertidal zone >... | reverse complement strand
AAACAAATAGAGGATTACACAGAAGCAGGAATGGAATCTTGCATAGATAAGTTCTCTGCCTTCTCTCAACAATATGAGGTGATAGAACTAGGCAAATTCAATGTAGTAACAGAAATAGGAGAAGAAGACATAACAGTTAAGACAACATACCCAATTGAAGTAAGGGATAAATTCAACAAAACCCTGGCTAAACTGCAAAAATTCCCTGTAACAATACCCATAAGATTAAAACAGGTCTACAAACTGGCAAATGAAATAATGGAGAGGGAAAATAAGGATTATTTTATTGAGAAAAAAGCTATTGACTTGATAAGCCTTGACGATGATGAAATTCCAACAACAGGAATTGGCCTACAATGTGGAAAAAAACAATGGGAAACACAAAAAGTAGAGAATAAATTCAAACAGTTATTACAAACCAACCTTCCTTATATAAAAATAGAAGGGACAGAATTCAGGGAAGACTCAAGAATAGTACCATACCAATTAGAAGACATAAACCCATTTTCAGAGTCAAATACCTACAACGATACCTATTATTACTACCATTATATCTGGGATATCTCTGATATTACTTACCCAAATATGCATGTCAGTTTTAACTATGACGAAAAATGGCCTATTGAATTTTATGCAAGACCAAATAAAGGAAAATACTTGCAGTCAAATCCTCAAAAGGCAGGAAATATACTCTCATTATTCTGCCTGCATATATGGCACTTTACCTATGATATAATCTTCCCGGTAAAAGTTACAATTACTGATGACAGGACAGGTAAAAACGAACCTTATTCATTTACATTTGCATTTAAATCTCAAATCAACCACAATATACCTGATAGAAAAAGCTTTTCCATAGAAATCTTTGAAACAAGAGATGCTTACCTTGAAGAAGAATATTGCGCAGATTTGACAAACACAATTACAATCTATGTTGAAGACAAGGTAACAAAAAATCACATAAGGGATGTAAATCTAACATTTACATGCGGGAGATTCACTTGTAATATGGGCTCTACAGAAAGCTATTGGGATGAAGACGCAAGTGGAACACCAAAACTAAAAAGAAAATTCCCTTACTGCTCAAACGGAATCATAAGGGGCTCTAAACAGGGCTATGAAGATGGTGAAGCATTCATACAAACAGGAAGAAGATTAGACACACCAGTAGAAGACCAAATGGGAAACTCATTCACATTAGAGATGAGGCCTGTAAAAGAATTCAATTTCACCATAGTAAAACACAAAATCCTGAACTTAGGAATCTCTGGATCTAAGCCCCTAGAAGAAAATGAAAAAGGCATAGTAACAGTAAAAAATACAGAAGAGAATTTCGAGAGTTATAGCACTTACCCATTGGACATAAGCTCTCCTCTAAAACTACTGGATAAAGATAATTTTGATTATGATTTAGAAATACTTGTAATGGACAATGAAACAATCACAGCAGGTTATAACACAAAATGGACAGTAACCAAAAACGACTTAGTGCTGGGAAAAAACATAACATTCCATGTTATCGGAAAAGACTTCAAAGAAGATGAAGAAAAATACGCATTTTTCGCAGGAATAAAAGAATATTCAAAAAAAGTGCCATTGCCTGAAATAAAATGAATATAAACCCAAAAAAAATAATTTCAATCTTCTTAATAGAATTAATTATCCTTCTGCCAATAGCAATAGCAGATGCCCTGAATATAAGCAATATAAAAACAGAAGAAATAACCCAGATATCTGCCAAAATTAAATGGGAAACCAACAACAATGCAGAAGGCTATGTTAATTATGGGACAACAAATGCCCTTGGACAAACATCCTATAGCCCAAATTTCATTAAAGAACATTCTATTTCCTTAATAAACTTAGCAGAGGATACAACATATTATTTTGAAGTAACATCAAATGATGGTATAACAGAAGTAACAGAAAACAACAATAACAATCTGCACCAATTCACAACCCTTCCAAAAGCGCAATTATTTGTCAATGCCACAATACCTATATACTACCAAAACCATAAAATTGATATTACCGGAAAAAGTGTAAGATTAGCCAGGATAAATATATATGTAAACAATAACCCTCCTAGAACCTTAAATGCGGATAATAATGGCAACTTTCTCTTCTCGGATATTAACCTGAATGAAGGCAATAACATAATGAAGTTAACAGCTGAATCCCAGGGCCAAACAGTAGAAAAAACCTACACAATTATTGTTGACACAACAGACCCGATAATAACATTAAATGAAATTCCCGATATTATAGGCTCTGAAATACTAACCATTAACGGGACAGTAAGTGAACCTGTAAAAATATCCTTCTATGTAAGCACAGGAGAAGAAGACATTTCACCCCCGCCAAAAATAACTAACCTGACAAACACCTCTGTAAAGCCAAACAAGATAGAGCTAAGCTGGGCTAGAATAGATATAGATGATTTTGAACAATACATCATATATAGGAATGGACTACCCATAGGCCTAATTCCTGACTTGAACTATAATGATTACGTGGATGCTCTTGCCAACTCTAATCAGACCTATACTTATGAGGTTGCTGCTATGGATAAAAGTGGGAACATAGGAGAAAAATCAGACCCGATAACATTTAAAACACCAGAAGGAGGAAGAACAGATTTCTCTTTTGAAGCTATTGATATATATGAAAACATCAACAAACCAGAAAAAACAATAACAACAGAAAATAAATTTGAAGAAGAAATACAGCTGGGTAAAGAAGACGGCTTCTATAAAATAAAAATAGAAGCAACAGACATAGCAGGAAATAAATGGCTCTATGAAAACACACATTTACTGGATACAAAAGACCCGGAAATTGAAATAATCTCCCCAAGAACCAATGCACAAATCTATGAGAGCTATGCAGATATGGTCACAATAAGGGGAAAAACAGAGCCAGGCTCCAGAGTTTACCTATATGTAAAAAGAACACCCTTTGGAATTTTTAATAAAACATGGGATATTTATGGAGCTCCCGACCAAATACAACAAATACCGGAATCCTCATTAAGAGCAAACTGCAGGCTGGAAATCCAGGGAGAAGAACAATGCAGAACACATTCTGACTATGAGACAGTTGCAGATGCCAATGGCTATTTTGAATTTGAAGATGTTGATTTAACCTCCATGTGGGCAGGAGCTTTTAGGATAACCGAATACCCAACAGGCGAACCTTATTATGAAGTTATAACAGAAAGGGAATTAAAAGATTTCATAGAAAGCAACTTATTATTCATAGCAGTAGACCCTGCTGGCAGAAAAGGAATAGAACAGGTAGATTATGAAATAGTTACATGCTGGACATCAGGCATGGCCTGGAGCTCAACATCCCTTGTAGAATATCAGTCACCAACTTTTCTTAATGTTGAGAGATTAAAAGAAGGAACTGAGGTAATATATTTCTATCTTAATTTTACATACCATGGAAGAGGGATAGACGGAAAAATTACAAACCTTAGAGTTGAAAAAGCATGCGGCAAAGGCTACTTAGAAGAAAAAGACAGGTATAACTATAGCTGCTCTATCTTAGATTCATGCACCGAAAAACTAAGCCCGACAGGAAAAACAGCTTACATTGCCTGCCCGTTAAGAAGATTGGAAGGGGTAGAAAAATGGTCTGATGGCAACTGGGAAAGCTTTATAGATGCTGTAAAAGATGAAATGAATTTCCCATTCAAATTAACCCTCTACTATGATGAGGAATTTGACAATAAAACAACAGAATATGGAAAATCACATTATCTCTGCACAGAAGTAGGCTATATAGTTGATGCTACCTATATTAACCCTAGAGAACTATTGCCTGACTGGCTGCTTTACGATTTTGTCGATATCCTAAACAAATCAATAGACAAATTAAACGACTGGATAATAAAAATAAGAAGAATCCTTGAATGGGCATCCATTGCATGTATGGTCTCTTTCTTCACAAAATTCGTCACACAAATTTACAGAAGATTCACATGTGAATGGCAGGGTATCTTCAAAAAAGGCTCAAGGATGGGAATGGACGAGCAAATAAAAGATGAATGCAGGCAATGCATAGAGGATTACGAAAGCCCGGCCGTATTAGAAAAATTCAATAAAAATAAAGAAGTGCAGGATATAATAAGCGATACCTGCCTTGAAAAGTGTTATCCTGCCTGTGCAGCTGCATGGAAATCAGAAGAAACCCTCTACCAAACATACAGATGGACTTGTGACAGGGTTTTTGGCCATGAAACCCCATCAAAATGGACAGAAACAGTTTCCACTACTCAATTATACCAAAAAGCAACAGCCGGCTCAGCATGCGATAATGATCAAAGTGTAAGAGGAAAGCCGTTAAGAGCGATAAAATGCAAGGCTATTGAAAAAGATTACGAGAGGCAAAGTTTCAATCAGGACGATATCTGCTTTGAGATTATGGATACAAAAACCAAGATAAAAAGCCTCTATACTTTAGGCGACGCAGTTGATATCAATAATGAAATTTATGAAATAAAAAAATTAGAGGGTCCGTCTGAAGTTACATATAGTCATGTAATAAAACAAAATGAAAATAACTATCTATGGCGTCAGGATCTCACCTGCGAAGAAATCTGCAAAGGCGAAGGCAAAATACCAATTACAAAAATAAGCCAAAGAGAAGATGGCGCCTTTGTTTTTGAAACAATAGGATCCAAGGACAAAGACGAGAAACAGGAGATGGTTTCTGCTCTTTGCACCACTACAAATCAATGTTTAAGTTTCAAGGAAGGTAACAGGTATATTGACAAAAACGGCAATGAGGTTGGGATAAAACAGGATTCTGAACCAAGGGGCTATACCAAAGATTGTTTCTATGAAGGAGAAAAAAACAGCAAGATAGATTACACAGGAGCATTGGATGATATAGATGTTGTTAGTGGAGACCCTGACTTAAGAATGGAATGCTGTTGTATCAACTCAGAAGAAGGTGTTTCTCCATTTGAATATTATCTGCCTACTGACATAGAAACAAAAGAAGGAGAGCCAAGAGGAAAAGGCTCTGACGCAGATCCTGAAGGGCTGAGCAATATGAAATGGAGCTACAGATATTATAAAATGAATTACAAAGCAGAATCAGGAGCCACCTCTTACGACCCCAACAGATACATTAAGGGAAGGGATGAAATGGCCTGCTTGGGTCAGAATAACTGGCTGTATGACGGTCTTACAAGAATTGAGCCGGGAAAAACAGGCAGCCTATTGGTAATAGATCCAATAAGAGATCATATAGCGGCATTCCAGTGCATAGCTATCAGCCAGATTCTTAACAGGCTGTCATTATTAAAAAATATAATGGTTGCAATGGAAAATTGCTTGCTGACAATAAGAACAACAGGGGAAGCAGACTCCGGTGTTTGTAAGGAATTATTCACCCAGTATATATGCTCATTTATCTGGAAAGTTATTTCCTTCTTCAGGGATGGCTGCTTGCCATTCGGAAAAGGAATTGATTTCGCTAACAGTGAAAATAAAGTGCTGGAAGCAGTCAGTGTTGGTATGAAAGGGGTATGGGATTCTGTTGCAGATTCCCAGCAGGAACTGGCATCAGAGTATGGAAACGCACAGTTAAATAACTTTGTAGGAATTGGGGAAGAAGAGGTATTCAGAAAAGTCTGCTTGGGTGCATTCGGCTATGACTGGGAAATCGATGCAGACTCTTTATTGGATATTGCTTACCACACTCCATATGCAACCTTAGTACAGGCAATATTGCCCAGCAGGGAATACTTAACCTTTGATCCTACAACCTATAAATCAAAATATGAATATAGGTCGTCATGGCTTGTTAATCCTGGCTGTGACCTGGATAATTATGAAGTATATCTAACCTGTGTTACAAGAAGCGATATGTACAGACATGAAGATATTGACTGCTCAAAGCAGGGAGATCCTTATGGTATAAACTGCGACTGCTTAGAGCTGGAAGGAAGCGGACCGGAAGAATTCTTTTATAGCAGCAGGGGCAGGATCAAACAAAACGAATTACAAAATATTGACTCAACCCAGATTACAGACAGAATCAAAACATCATATTACAGGTACGATCATCTTAAATTTGTATTGAACGTTGACAGAAACTACATAAAAAACAAGGGAGATATATCAAAATGCTTCCCAACAGGCCATGAAGACGGAGTATTCTATGAGCCGATTAGGGACTATACTGTAAGAGAGATACCGGGTTGTATTTTGGATAAAGCAACAGGTCAATTCTCATGTAAACAAGGAGCCAGTTTCTTTTATGAACAGGGAAACGCTTGGTTTACTGAAATTGCAATAGGCAATTCAGTTATTAAAAACATAAGAAAACCAGAAGGAGCAACTTATTATACAGAAGACAACCAGCAGATAAGCGCTACCGTAAGATACCAAAAAGATGAAAGAAAACAATGTTTGATTGCCAGACTGATGGACAAAGATTTGCAAACAGTTAAAGAAACTATTCGACCTATAGAGTTAAGAGAAGGTGAACTAAGCGGAGAAGAATTAATAACAATCCCTTACGCAATAGGAATAGAAGACATCGGTGGTCAAGGTTACGGCTTTACCATAGACTACTTAAATGAAAACCAGGAAATGGTTTCTGGCAAAGCAAAGTTAAGGTACATCCCTGTCAAACCAGCAGAAAACCAAAGGGGAGGAGGACCATTAACATTTATCGATGCTGATAATGACGGGAAAATAACCTTATCCTACGAAAGCAGAGATAAATACGATTATGGTACAGAAAAGCTCATAAAAGAATGTTACAGCCAGGGAGCCTGCCATATTAAGCTGGAAGACCTTGGCACAGAAGTAGTAATCAGAAGTGTTGAAGAAACAGCATCAGGAAAATACGAGTATTTTATAAATCCGGTTGGAAAAACAGAATCACAAGCAACAACAGAGCCAAGATTCTATTTACATCTGGATTTAAGGCATCCAAAAACACCCACAGGCAGCTGCGATGAAGTAAGAGGTGTTGAATCTGATAAAGTAATAGACGAAATGGACACTTCCCAAATTGTAATAGCAAATGGAATAATGCAGGAAGTTGATATACCAATATATGTACTGCCTGGCAAAAGCGGGGTAGAAGGATGCAAAACAAAATATCAAAGAGATGAAATAAGAGTAGAAGAAAACGGACAATTAGTAAAGAAAGAGAATGTGTGTGCATGTGAAGACAGCAAAACCAAAGACTGCCCAACAAGCGAATATGAATTCTGTTATGGCACATGCAGAAAATACAAAAGATGCGAATTTAATAATGTACCATCAAATGAGCCATGTGTCTGCAACCCAAAAACGCCAGCTTCAAAATTCGATTGTGGTAATCAAACGAGCAGTGATGCATATTTCTCGCCATCATCAATCCAATCAACAAAGGGATGGTACTGTTATGAGGATGATGGTGTTTTAGCATGCAGAGAAAAATACGAACCAAGTACAAAAACTACTCCTGCTAAAGTTGAAATAGGCACTTTCCGGATAAAAGAGGATATATCCACTGATAAACTTACAATATTTTATAACCAACCTGTCAAGATAGAGGTTGTCATAAAGGGAGCTACATCAGCAAATATAGAAGTGATGGGAAAAACCATTCCATTAACCCAATCTGCAGACAACCCAAACCTCTGGACAGTAGAATGGACCCCTAACATTAAAGGTGAAGTTGAAATTACAGTAACTGCAGGTGACAAACAAAAATCAAGAAAAGTCATAGTTACAGAAAAACCAAACTAAACCCTTTAAAAATGCTCAAAAATTCTCTCAAAAAAACTTTAACCATCATTAAAAAAAATAAATATAAAATCTTCTTAATATTCTTCCTTCAGATTATATTCTTCATAACTTTAAGCCTGATTTTTTATCATACAATAAACCCGGCAATGCATCATGCAAAAAACGCAGTTGATTATTATGACAAAATAAATATTACTGAAGATTCCGGGATGTTCGGCTATCTTGGAGAGGACCCATTAGTTATTTACCAAAACTACAGTAGAATGATGTATTACCTTAAGCTCATGGCCTTATTTTCTACCCTAACATTCATTATAATAAATGGTCTGCTATGGACATTTAGTAATAATTTAGTCAATAAAAAAAATCCAAAACAATCTCTAAATTACTTTACAAATTTTGGAATCTTAACCCTAATTTTCATCGCATTATTTTACCTCCTTATATTCAACACATTAAGATCATCATTAGTAAAATTGGAATATAGTCTATTGCCCTTAATCGGAATCCTATTTTTATTTTTTATCTTGCTTTATTTCTTATTTATTGCTTTTAGTTTAATTGATAAAAGAAAACTAAAAGATATATTAAAACTAACATTAAAAACTGGAATCTCTAAATTCCCAAGAATTATTTTGATTTATTTAATCAATTTATTTATTATTTTGTTATTTTCTTATTTGGTTTATTTAACAATAGAACAAAATATAATTATCCTGTCAATAGTCTTAATATTATTTGTCTTAAGCTTTGTTTTCATAAGATTATTTTTAATAATATCTGTTAATAACTTAATTAAAAAGAATTAATTATTATTCTCCTCCGTCACTTTCTCCACCACTCTCGCTACATTCAGCTTCACAAGCTTCAACTTCTTCTGCAGTTGCTTCTACATCAGCATCCCCTTCGTATTCAGCCATTTCTTCGTCTATATCTTCTCCAGCAACTTCTTCTACTTCTGAATATTTATCTTCTGAAGCCTCTGCTATTTCCTCTAACTTTGATTCAATATACTCTTTTACATCTGCTTTCTCTGTCAATCCATACTCTAATCTTGCCTCTGCTTCTAATACTAATTCCAACTTTCCAGAATCTGAATTATACATCTTCACAAAATTTTCCATATTTCTGGAATATGTTTTAGAATAACGCTCTCTTACTGTAGCAAGATCTCTTTCTAAATGGCTTATCATTCTTTGGTATCTCTCCTTAGTCCCAGCATCCAAAGCCCTTTCAGCTAATGTACTATACATTTCAATAAGCCACAATCTAACATCAATCTCTTCTTGAACAGTAGCTTCTCCTCTTCTTATTAAGTGTGCAAACTCTTCTCCCATACCCCTTCTTATCAAAGCACCTATATCCATACCTTCACGCATTGCCCTCTCAGATTCCATTTTATAGGAATTAACATTACCAAATAATAGAGCACTATCCTGTGAAACCTGAGCAACTCCATAAATCGCAGTAGGAGAACCAGGAATCCTGCCTATCACTATCCAATCAATACTTGGAGAGTTGCTTAATAAATCAGGATGTTCGATAGCTAATTCATAACCTTCAGGACTTTTCATAAAATCCTCTGCATGTTTCTGCAAATTATGAGCCTTAGATAAATAAACACCAACATCTCTAAAATTAATAATACCTCCAGCATTAGCCATTCTTAATCCGCCTTTATTATAAAAAACAAACCTTCCTTCAGTAGGCATTACATATATCAAAGATTCTACAGGCTCAACATATGTAAGAGTCTGGTCCTCTTCACCAGTCATACGCCATCTAACAAACTGCAAAGCAGTCTCATCCCTCAAAAAAGGCCCCTTATCATAAGGGCTAAGCCAATGCTCAGGAGAAAGGTTATTTATTATCCACGCCTTCTCAGCAGCATCCTGTTTACTTACCAACATGCGAGAATCCTGAATATTCATAGCAGGCGTACTATCATATTTAATCAAAGTCCCCTGCGGACGATCATAATAATTTACCATATACCACTAAATAGTGGTTAATAATTTATAAGGTTTTCGGTTTTTTAGGCTTTACACATAAATAGAATTAATAAAAGTGTAAATGGCTTTTAGAATAAAATATTAACAGATTGAATAAAAAAGAAAAAGTAGATTAAGCGACCATTTTCTTTTTAGGCTTAGATTCTGCTTTTGATGGCTTATATTCTTTTGGCTCTCTCAATGTTGGTTTAGCTGCATTAACCCTATAAAGATGACTAAATTGGTTATGCATCTCTCTCTCTAGTAAATCCTGTTTTTCTGGTTCTTTATACATATCACCTATAGAATGTGTTTGGGCAAATACACTTTTTAATTCGTCCAAAGACAAATCACTTAATTTATATTTAACAAAAGGTTTATGTTTTTCCTTTAAGTAGTCCACAACTAATGGCTTGTGATTATCTCCAATTAGGTTAAGGTATTTTAAACCTTCAAATGCTAGTGCCTGTTTTCCATAACTATCTTTTATCTGAGTTTTTAGCTCTTCAGTAAGACCTTTCTGTCCCAAATATTTTTTAATACCATTCCAATCAAAGCCCAATTGAGCTAACTCTTCTCTTGCAGATTTTAATTCCTGTTCCACCGATACGTATGTCTCCTCTTTCTCTTTATCAAAATCTTCCTTTTCCAACTTTTCCCTTAAATCTTCTATCCGTTTTGCTAATTTAGGATGGTGTTTTCTTGCTAAAAAAATTCCTAATGCATCAGCTACCTCCTCTGTCTTTAGTTCATCATTAATTCCTGTAATTTTATAAATTGGTGTTCCCGCATCTTTAGAAGCTACAAAATCTAGGGTATAACCGGCTTCCTTTATATGTTTTTGATAAAGTTGATCGAAATGCTTCTGAGCGTCTGAAATTTTTTGTGTAACTCTTGGAGTTTGATCTGCAATCGCATCCCCCAGTTCTGCTAATTTAATTTCTTTAACTACCTTATCTTCTATTGTTTCACCATCCTCTGTTCTTTTAACTTTCTGTGTTTTGGTAGCTGTCATTCCAACCAACATAATCTATTTAATCCCTCAAATATAAACCTTTCGGTTTTTTACTATGTAAAAATAGATATAGATTGACTACTATTTATAAACAAAAGTTTTATATATCCTATACTTAACCCCAACCCCATAAAACATAAGGGTGGTATAATAATGGCCAAAAACAAAAAATCCTATGAGAAAAAACAAGATTCCAAAGATACTTCTAAACAAAATTACACAAAAGAAGGAATGGCCTCTAAGCTACCACCTGGGCAAATGCCTTCACCAGTAGGAATGCCCCCGGAAATGCCTCCTGGAATGCCTCCATTACCAAAACTAACCAAAGAGCAGGAAGCAAAACTAAAAGAAATCAAGGCAAAGCTGGAAAAGTTCCAAAAGAAGATTACAGAAAAATTTGACAAATACATAATGGGCGTAGCTTTAATGCCTCCTCCAAGGCCAAAAGAAGGAGAAAAAATAGACAAAGACAGGATTAACGTCCTAATACTTGTTGATGATTCTGACAGCAAAAAGATGTCCAAAATAGAATTAAAAAATAAACTATTGGCTATAATGGACAAATTAGCCCAAGAAATTGACAAAAACATCTACCCTGACGCTCTCTTGCTTTCTGAATTATGGCAAAACTGTTATGATGGAAAATATGACTTGCTCCAACTAATTGCATTATCCGCTCCAGTCTATGACACAGGAATGCTGCAGGCAATTAAAATAGCAGAAGTACATAAAAACATGGTCCTGAAGAAATTCGAAAGATATATTGTCTCTTACGTATTAGCGGGCTCTTTAATCCAGGGTAGAGCAACCAAAACCTCTGATATAGATGTATGGGTTGTAATAGATGACACAGATGTAAAAAGAATGACAAGAGCTGAATTGAAAGACAAACTAAGGGCAATAATAATAGGAATGGGAATAGAAGCAGGAGAAATAACACAAATAAAAAATAAACTAAACATCCAAGTTTACATATTAACTGATTTCTGGGACTCTTTAAAAGAAGCCAACCCAATAATCTTCACATTATTAAGAGACGGAGTCCCATTCTATGATAGGGGAATATTCATGCCATGGAAACAGCTGTTAAAAATGGGAAAAATAAAGCCATCGGCAGAAGCAATTGACATGTTCATGGCATCCGGAGAACAGATGCTTCAAAGGGTAAGAAGCGAATTAAAAAATATAGGAATGGAAGATATTTACTATGCTATACTAACCCCTTCACAGGCAGCCTTAATGCTTCATGGCGTTCCTCCACCGGCACCAAAAGAAACCGCTGACTTAATGAGGGAAATCTTCGTAAAAAAAGAAAAACTTCTTGAAGATAAATTCGTAGATATACTTGAAAAGGTAATTAAAAACAGAAAAGAAATTGAGCATGGCATGAAAAAAGAAACATCAGGAAAAGAGATTGACACAATGTTGGAAGAAGCAGATAAATATCTAAAAAGAATAAAGAGATTATTCACACAAATAGAAAGGATAAAAGAAGAAAAGGATATGGTCAATGTTTATGACACAGTTGTCACAATAATAAGGGATGTCCTGAGAATGGAAGGTATTGAACGTGTAGCAGATGAAGAGGTTGTAAAATTATTTGAGGATGAATTGATATCAGAAGGAAAAATCCCAGCAAAATACCTTAGAATACTAAACGAGATAATAAAAGCAAAAAAAGATTATGATGATAAAAAACTAACACAGCCAGAGGTTGAAAAAGTAAAAAAAGATTCTGGGGCATTTATTAAATTCTTAGTGGAATATATGCAAAGAAAAAGAGGAAAAGAAATCGAAAGAGCAAAAATCAGGGTAAAGCATGGCAACAGATATGGCGAAGTTTTGCTTTTAGAAGATCAAGCATTCATCATACATGACATCGACAAAGAAGAAAAAGAAATAAGCAAAGCAAAACTCAATAAAGACGGCAGTATAGGCACAGTGTCGAGAACAACGCTGGAAGACATGGAAAAAGTTTTGGCAAAGGTTGAAATCCCACCAAAAGTTTTCATAAAAGAAAAAATCTTTGAAGACCTGAAAAGTATTTTCGGCAAGGATGTAGAAGTTCTTGTAAATTATTAATTATTTTTAATAAAAAACAATCAAAACCTTTATATATTCTATATTCTAAAACAGAAATATGCCAGAAGAAAACCCATGGCCTGATATAGTACCAGAACCAAGAAGCTATGTAAGGTATAAAGGAATCTGGGATATGCAGGATTTGTATGAATCCATAGCGGACTGGTTCAGAAGAAGAAAATACAAATTCCATGAACGTGTTTATAAGCACAAACATCCTTCTCCTTATGGTGTTGAGAGGCAGTATATATGGGAATCTGAGAGAAAAGAAAATGACTTCATACAATTCCACTATGATATGTATATTCACACCTATGATGCTCATGATATAGAGGTAGTAATGCCTGATGGTAATAAAAAAATATTTACAAAAGGAAGAATCTGGATAGAAATCAGGCCTCAGGTAAGAACCGACTGGGAAAAAAGATGGACAGAAAGGTCATTTTATGCTAAACTAAAGGCCTTCTATGCTAAATATATGCTCAGGAGAGATTTTACCCAGGGATGGATGCCAAAAATCAGGTATGAGATGTACGAACTTCAATCTATGCTAAAAGCACGCCTAAAAATGGAAGCAGATGAATACGAACATCTCCACAGGGGTGGAGTACACAGGAGATTCTAAGAAAAATGTCAGAGCTAAGAATAATTGTAGACCATATGAAATTAGATTACAACGGAATAATGAATGTAAAAGAATTATTTAAAATAATAAACAAATGGTCTCAGGAAAGACATATCCAGAAAAAAGAAGACAAATGCCATGAACAAAATCTCCCGGAAGGAAAATTCATAGAATATGAAATCTCCCATTGGAAGAAAATATCAGATTACACGAGATATGTATATAAAATAAGGGCATTATTCCAGGAGCTAAAAAAAGTAGAAGTTGCCAAGGAAAAGAAAAAAATAAAAGCAGATCAAGGTCATGTTTTAATCTATTTTGACGGGTTTATCGAACACGACTATGAACACAGATGGGATGAAAGACCCCTCTTCATATTTTTCAGGACTTTATACGATAAATTCATCTTTAAAGCATATACAGAACGCTTCGAGCACAGGTTAGTCCATGAAATCCATGATCTCTATAATGAAATAGAAAAGTTTTTGAATACCTACAGATATTATAAAGTTATATCAAAAGCCCCCCACTTTTAATTTTAACATTTAAAATGGTAGAGAAAAAATTTGTTATCGATGGAATGAAGTTAAGCTATAATGGCCCTTTTGATATTATTGAATTCTATAAAAAGGTTGAAGATTGGATACAGGACAAAGGAAAGGAAAAAGACATAAAAAAGAAAGTGGAAAATGTAGAACCATCCGGAAAAAAAATTGAATGGTTTATTGAGATATGGGAGGATGTAGCAGAATATGCAAGGAATGTTGTAAGAATGAGGGCTTTATTCACAGATGTAAAAGAAGTAAAGATGAAAAAAGGAAAAAGGAAAAAGAAACTAAATAGCGGAAAAGTACTAATTGTTCTTGACGGCATCATAGAAACAGACATAGAAGGAAGATGGCAGCAAAAGCCAATATTCTATTTTCTAAGAGCATTGGTAAACAGGTTTGTATGGCACTTTTACATGATAAAATTTGAAGATAAATTATCTAAAGATTGCTACGATTTAAATGATACGCTAACTGATTTCTTCAACTCCTACAAGATTTGAACAAAAGTTTTAAATATAGTCCATTCACTCTCCAAATATTAACGCCAGGGTAGCGAAGCCTGGTCAAACGCGCAGGTCTCTATAGGGTGCGAAACTTAAGACCAGAAAACGACACTTACAGCCGTACTGTAAGATATCCTGTCGGTTAGTCCGTCCGTGGGTTCAAATCCCATCCCTGGCATTCTTTTTTCTTTATTTATTGTTACGGCATTGCGTAAGCCGTTGGAGTACCTCTAGAACCGCTAGGTTCTGAGGTGAGAATCAAATCCCTCGCATTTTTTCTTTTGAATAGTACAAAACAGCAAATTATAAATAATAGTTTGTTTAACATCATTATAAAATGGTAATAGACAAATCTAACATGCTTGAAGTTCTGGACAGTTTTCCCCAACAATGCAAAAACGCCCTCTCATTGCCAAAAGGAATAACAGCCAAAGGCGAAGTCACCTCTATTGTAATATGTGGAATGGGCGGCTCAGCAATTGGAGGAGATTTATTAAAAACATACTGCAGCAATACAAAACTTCCTGTATTTGTTAGTAGGGATTACAAAGTACCGGAATTTGTTGATAACTACACCTTAGTTTTTGTTGTATCCTACTCGGGCAATACAGAAGAAACATTATCTTCATTTCATGATGCAAAAAAGAAAAATGCCCAAATCATTGCACTAACATCAGGAGGAGAGCTTTCAAAAGCAGCAGGAAAGGTAATAAAAATCCCTTCTGGCCTGCAGCCAAGAGCTGCTCTGGGTTATTTATTCTTTCCAATGATGGGAGTATTATACAACTCAAATCTCATAGATGTAAAAAACACAGACCTTAATGAAATGCTGGCTCTGCTAAACCAAAAAGAGGAGATAAGAAGCATAGCAGAAGAGCTGGCAAAAAAGATAGAAAAAAAGATACCATTGATAT
>Ga0307435_1000634_pt1 | contig 15467 bp, 17 predicted proteins | sample SalMarWE160470MG_FD_202164 | JGI IMG/M metagenome (GOLD analysis project Ga0307435, IMG submission 202164) | Salt marsh sediment microbial communities from the Plum Island Ecosystem LTER, Massachusetts, United States - WE1604-70 | ecosystem: Environmental > Aquatic > Marine > Intertidal zone >... | reverse complement strand
AGGTGATGTGGCTGTATTCTTAAACGAGCAAGGGAAAAACAGTGTAATCGATTTAACCACTCGGGCAGATGAATTAGATCCGGAAATAGTAGATGAGGTATTAATAAGCCATGCGAAATCTGGCCTTAAAATCCTTGCCGCTCCATTTAATCCAGAGCACGCAGACAGCGCCACAGGTGATCAATTTCGCAAGGTTTTGAAGTATTTGCGATCAATGTTTTCTTATGTCCTGGTCGATACACCTTCCATACTTACAGATATTTCAATAGCAGCGATGGATGAAAGTGATGTGGTGATTTTATTGACCACTCAAGATATTCCAGCAATAAAAGATGCTCGTTTATTTTTGGATATTGCGAATGCGCTTGATATTCAGCGAGAACGCATATTATTTGTCATGAATAGATTTGATAAGCGCATTGGAATAACGCCCGAGAAAATTAGTGAAAATTTTAAATACGAGATCGTGGCGACCTTACCGGCGGAAGAACGTGTGGTGGTTCCATCCATTAACCGAGGATTGCCGATTATGTTAGGAGATCGATCTCGGCCAATCGCCAAAAGTTTTTTCACCCTGGCGGAAGTCTTGCGTGAACGCTTGACTAAATTGGAATCTGTAGAAGAGACCTATGAAGCGTCTAAAAACGGTAAATAGTCAAACATAGAGGAATTAACGAGGTGTAAGAAATGTCTTTATTAAAGAGGATCGAACAGGGGCAAGGTGCCAATAATGCACCTGATCATGGTGAAGATGAAGGGCATTCGAGTTTGATAAATATTCGCACAAGCCGGGTGGCCTCGCAGGGTGTTAGCTCTCAGAAAGATACCTACACAGATTTAAAAGTCAGGGTTCAAAATCGCCTGTTGGCTGAGCTTGACCCTTCCATGGATATTTCTAAAGTAAATGAGGTGCGGAATACAATCCAAGAGCTATTCGAGCAAGTGCTAGCTGAAGAAAATATTATTCTCTCCCGGCCAGAAAGGCACCGACTTTTTGAGCAAATATCCGCAGAAATTCTCGGGCTCGGACCATTACAACCATTACTGGAAGACGAGACCATCACTGAAATTATGGTTAACGGCGCAAAAAACATATATATAGAACGTGGTGGAAAACTATTCCGGGTGCCGGTGTCGTTTGAAAGCAATGATCATGTGATGCGGATAATCGATCGCATTGTTGCTCCTCTTGGTCGGCGGGTAGACGAATCCAGCCCATATGTAGACGCGCGCCTGACGGATGGTTCACGTGTCAATGCCATCATTCCCCCAATTTCGTTGGTTGGTCCGGTCTTGACGATCCGAAAATTCGCCAAAACACCGATCACGTTGGACCAATTGATCCAATTTGGGACCATCACTCCGGAAGCCCTGCAGTTCTTAAAAGCTTGTGTGCAATCACGCGTGAATCTTGTTATTTCCGGGGGGACCGGTTCGGGTAAGACCACATTACTCAACATCCTTTCCCAATTCATTCCATCGGATGAACGTATCGTTACCATTGAGAACGCGGCGGAATTACAGTTACGACAGGAGCACGTCGTTACCCTTGAATCACGTCCACCCAATATTGAGGGCAAAGGCGAGATCACCATCCGGCAGTTAGTGATCAATGCCCTGCGTATGCGTCCTGATCGAATTATTGTAGGAGAAATACGGGATGACGCTGCCTTGGACATGTTACAGGCCATGAACACGGGTCATGATGGATCCATGACAACCGCACACTCCAATACACCCCGTGATACGCTCGCCCGTATCGAAACAATGACAATGATGGCAGGTATGGAATTGCCTGAACGAGCGATCCGCGAGCAGGTTGCGTCTGCCATTGATCTGATCATTCACCAGGAAAGACTACGCGATGGATCCCGGAAAATTGTAAATATCACCGAAGTGAGTGGCATGGAAGGCGAAGTTATCACAATGACGGATTTATTCCTGTTCGAACAAACTTCTCTTGAAGAAGGAAAAGTTATCGGTCGCTTACGCCCGACCGGATTACGACCAAAATTCATGGATAAAATTGAAGGATCTGGTATTCATTTGCCCCCATCCATTTTTGGTATTGGAGAACGAAGAAGGTATTAAGCTTAAGGATGTAAGCCATGGAATTTATACTTATTGCAGGAGGAAGTTTAGCCGGAGTTCTTTTGCTCGTCGGCGTGATTATCACAGCGACAAGTGAAAGATCCCTATTAGAGGATCGTCTCGGACGTTACCTCCAGGAAGAGACTTCCTTCCAAGTCGAGGGAGAAAAAGCAAACCCATTAAGCGACTGGCTAAACACCCGCTTAGAGGGTTATAAGTGGGGAGCAGATATCTCTCGAGTGTTAGCGCGGGCGGACATCAAATTAAAACCGGCAGAATACATTGCACTGATGCTTTTCGCTGGATTAGCGGTTGGATCTATAGCCTGGTTGATCGGAGGGCGATCAATCCTCTTCGGAATTCTCGGTTTGGCGTTTGGGTTGTTCATACCGAGATTCTATGTAAGGCGCCAGCAGTCGAATCGTTTGATCCATTTCAGTGATCAGCTTGCTGACATGCTCAATTTGATGGTAAATGGTTTGCGAGCGGGGTATTCCATCATGCAAGCTATGGAGGCCGTAAGCAGAGAAATGCCAACGCCAATATCGGATGAATTCAGACGGGTTGTACAGGAGATGCAGTTAGGTCTCCCGATGGAAAAAGCCCTTGACAATCTCTTGCGTAGGATTCCCAGTGATGATCTTGATCTGACCGTTGCGGCGATAAACGTACAGCGGGAAGTCGGCGGCAACCTGGCAGAAATTCTTAACACGATAACATATACTATTAGAGAGCGGGTACGCATTAAAGGAGAAATCAGGGTTTTGACAACCCAGGTTATGTATTCAGGCCGGTTCCTGTCCCTGATGCCAGCGATTATTGCCTTAATATTGTGGATTTTGAACCGACCTTATATGATGTTGTTCTTTGGAGAGGACACAAGGTTAATTGGTATCCCTGTTTTGTTATTTGGGCTACTGATGATTGCTGGCGGGTATTTCTCGATGAACAAAATCGGTCAGATCGAAGTTTAACAGAAAGAGTGATCTAGGAGAGACCATTATGTTCTGGGTATTGATCTTAATCGTGATTGTGATCATCGCGGTGATAGCAATTCTGATTGGTGTCGGTTTGCGGGATACCAGGGAAGATGACCCCTTATCTACACGGCTTGCAGAGTTTGCTGCGCGGGGTGAAGAAGCTTCCCTCGAAGAAATTGAGTTATCGCAACCATTATCGGAGCGAATTATCTTGCCGTTTGCTCGTAGCCTGGGTAAATTTGCCTTGCGTTTTACCCCTCAGAATGCCATTCAAGGGACCGACCATAAGCTCGAGCTGGCTGGTAATCCTCGAGGGTTGGATCCTACGATCTTTTGGGCGTTACGACTGGGTGGCATTGTTCTAGGGATTTTCATGTTATTCCTAGCGGCTATTGCTCCTGCCGGTAGTTTCATAAAAGGTCGCGGACTTTTATTGGGGATACCAGCTGGTATCCTTGGATTTTTCCTGCCAGAACTTTGGTTGAGTGGAAAGATCTCACGACGGCAAAAAGAAATCAGAAATTCAATGCCAGACGCCCTGGACCTGTTAACGATTTGCGTTGAAGCCGGATTAGGTTTTGATGCTGCTATGGCTAAAGTTTATGAAAAATGGGACAATGAACTAGCGATTGGCTTTGGAAGGGTGATACGCGAAATTCAATTAGGGAAGTTGCGGCGAGATGCTCTCCGAGACATGGCTGATCGGATGGGTGTGCCGGAGATGACTAGCTTTGTGGCAGCTGTGATCCAAAGCGAACAATTAGGCGTCAGCATGGCAAAAGTCCTCCATATTCAGGCAGACCAGATGCGCATTAAACGCCGCCAGCGGGCAGAAGAAGAAGCCCATAAAGCTCCTATTAAAATGCTGATCCCGATGGCATTGCTCATTTTTCCGTCGATCTGTATTGTTCTACTGACGCCGGCGATATTGATGCTGATGCGGTCAGCCTTGAGTGGGATCCTCGGATTCTAGGGCTTATTCATTTTTGGGGGTAGTAAATGCCGAAACCGGTCCCTCCGGTTTATCGTATATACCAATGGATTTGGGCGAGCCTAGATTTGATTTACCCTCCACATTGTGGAGGGTGTGGTCGTCAGGGACAACGTTGGTGTTTAGATTGCCAGCAGAATGTCCGAGTGTTATCACCGCCAATCTGTGATCGTTGCGGTCAAATAATTACGGAAACCGGTTTGTGTATCCAATGTCTAAAGGGTCGACCACACTTTGAAGCGCTCCGATCATGGGCGGTTTTCGAAGGACCGATTCGCAAAGCATTACATAAATTGAAATATCAAAGGGATATTGGTCTGGGTGAAGCGCTAGCCTGGCCTCTGATAAATTATCTGAAAGAATTAAATTGGAGAATAGATATCGTGGTGCCGGTTCCATTGGGGGTTGCACGTCATAAAGAGCGTGGATATAATCAATCTGTGTTGATCGCCTGGCCATTATCTCTGGCAACCAAGATTTCTTATCGATCCAGGGCGTTAAAAAGAGTCCGTGAGACTCGTTCGCAAGTGGGGCTTTCGCTCGATCAACGGCGGGTAAATGTCTCTGGTGCATTTAAAGGGAATTCAGAGTTGGTATCAGGTAAAAACGTTGTGCTGGTGGATGATGTCACTACGAGCTGTTCTACATTAGAGGCATGTTCGGTTGCCTTGCTTGAGGCGGGAGCAATGAAAGTATATGGCTTGACTGTAGCAAGAGCCGGTAAGAATCGATCTGGTCAATCGTTTCAGGATCAACCAGGTAGCCAAGAAAGCGTCAGTTTAAGATAACAACTCTGACCATCAAGGAGGAATTAGGCCTCTTGGTTTTCTGGGCACATTTGCGCTCAAAAAGCCAACTTACTGCAAATCTTTATAGCGGGTTGGCGCTAAGCCTGGACCTACATTTAGTTTAAGTGTCTACTATAACAATACAGGAGGATCGATTATGGCGCTGGAGGTTGAAATTTACGGTAGAAATTTAGAGGTTACAGATCGGATAAACGATTATGCCTCGAAGAAAATTTCCAAACTTGATCGTTACCTCAGCGATATTGAGGAAATTCGGGTTGATCTCGCTTATGTGAAATCTGCTCGAAGCGCTGCCGATCGGCAGGTAGCTCAAATAACAGTGCGTGGTAAGGGATTTATACTGCGATCAGAAGAGCGGGCTGATGACATTTTTACGGCATTAGATTCTGCATTGGATAAGATGCAGAGAAGGATTGAACGATTCAAAGGTAAACGGAATCGTGGTCGAGGGGATGGCAGGCCGGCTTCAGAGGTTGCTCTGTCACAGATCATTGAAGAGGAAGAAGAGAGACCTGCTCCAGTGATTGCACGACGAAAACGTTTCAGTGTTGCACCGATGGATGAGGAGGAAGCCATTGAGCAAATGAGTCTGCTAGGTCATGAGAGTTTCTTTGTATTCTTCAATGTAGGTTCAAATGCCATAAATATCCTTTACAAGCGTAGAGATGGAACATATGGTTTGATTGAACCTGAAATCGGTTAATCAAGCGGCGAAGATATACGATGTTAAGCGGCAGAGATAGGCAACTCTACCGCTTATTAATTCTCTTAGAAGTTATATTTAGACAGGCTTTCCTGGTATTGCAAGCAATAATAGTACTTTAATTGACTTTGATAGGGATTAGAATTACACTTCTCCTAAAGTTATTAGGGAGTAGTTTTTATGACAGATGAAAACCCCATAATCTATAAACTGGCTGATCTAATCTCGGAAAATGATATTGACCAAGCAGCTATCGAACAGGCGATGGAACGAGTCTTAATCGCGATTGGAGAAGACCCTAAGCGAGAAGGTTTACAGCGTTCTCCAGAGCGGATTGCGCAGATGTATACCGAGCTCTTGGCTGGTTATCGTACTGATCCTGTTGCCATAATTAATGACGCCATATTTGAAGTAACCTATGATGAGATGGTGCTTGTCAGGGATATTGAGTTTTACAGCTTGTGTGAACACCACATGTTGCCCTTTCTGGGACGAGCACATGTGGCTTATATTCCCAGAGGGCGTGTAATTGGGCTCTCAAAAATCCCTCGGATTGTTGATCTATACGCACGGCGTTTGCAGTTACAGGAACGTATGACACGCCAGATAGCGGATTTTCTAGACGAAGTTCTCAACCCTCGGGGAGTAGCTGTTGTATTAGAAGGCATGCATTTGTGTGCAATGATGAGGGGGGTGAAAAAACACAAAGCTCGTATGACTACCTCGGCAATGCATGGACTTTTCCGAAGTAACATTGCTACACGACAAGAGTTCCTCGACAATATATCTCGTGGCGCCAGCCCGCTAAGTTTCTAAACAATCATTAATCAGATCCCTTTTCGTTAATATCTCTGGTCGTCGCTGAATGGAGGTCTGGTGGGCGAGTCTATAAGCGATTTGAGAAAGGGTTTCGTTTTCGCTCGGATTTATTAAATCAACACCAATTTCAACCAGAGGAATGGCTAAATAAGCTTGTTCCCAAATGTGGGGATCCACAATCCGTTGATTAATGATGATTATGTCTAGATCAATGGTACGGGGCGCGTTTTGATTTGAAGTACGTACGCGATCCAATTGAGACTCAATCTGTCGCAGTACTTGCCTCCGCAATTCGTTGGCCGTGTAATCGGTGGAGATCAAAGCAACTGCGTTAATAAAATTTGGGCCGATATCCGTCCCAGCCGGGGGAGTTTCCCAGGCGGACGAATGGGATTTTAGCTTCACTACTTGGCTTAGCATGCTTAAGGCCTGAGGCAGATTCTTTTCGGGTTCGATATTTGATCCCAACCCGATATAAATCTCCTGCTCTTCATTCTCCCCTGGAGCGCTCAATTTCAACTCCTACTGAACTCGAAAAACGCACCGCCCCAGGTTTTTCAACCTTCACTTTGACTTTTTTCACGCCTGGATCGTTGAGGCAAATTTTGGCGATATCTGAAGCAAGCGCTTCTACGGTTAACCGCTGGGCAGTTTCTGCATGTGTCATTATCTTCTTAGCAACTGCGCGATAATCGACGCAATCCGAGATATTATCTGTTTCTCCAGCTTCATGCAAGTCTGCGAATAAAACAATATTAATAAGGATATCCTGAGGTTTCTTGCGTTCCCAGTCATTAATACCGATAATACCGCGTGCTAACAAATCCTTGATAAATACTTTGTCCATAATCCTTTTTACCTCTAGATGGGATAAAAAATGCTATAGGTCATTCACGATGCAAGCAGGGAGCCCGCAACCCGTTCGAGGCGTGTGCGGGCCTCAAGGGCGACTTCGTTCAGGATTTCATCTTCCCCCAGAGAGCCAACTTTCAACATCACTTCAGGGACCGCTATTCTTGCCAAAGATCCACCAGTTTGATCTTCTTCCACGGTAATGTTCCAGGGGAGCAACAAACCTACAACTGGATCTTGTCAAAGGGCGCGATGAGCCAAAAAAGGGGTACATGCTCTTAAGATAAAATATTGGCGGAAATCTTCGCCGAGTTTGGCTTTAAGCGTTTTCTGTACATCGATGGAGGTTAATACGCCGAAGCCCTTTGCTTTCAGTGGCTCGGTGACAATTTCCAGACATTGCTCGTAAGGTTTGTCCAGGTGAATCTCAAAGCCTATCTCAACTGTCATTGTAAATACTCCTGGTATTGTTCTTCACGTAAAGGTTTGGTTCCGTGATTTTCCGATGCCCCATAAACTGAGGGCTAGAATTATCCAGGCGATGATTTGAGCCTGACGCAGACCATTCAAGACCAGAACGCTATCTCCTCGAAAGGCTTCTAAGAATAAGCGACTGGCAGCGCTCATGGCAATGAAGCTTAAAAAAAATATTCCAGGAGCAGATTCCCTGCGCCAAAATGCTTGAAGAATTGCCAAGATAATCGTTGCAAGAATTATCTCATAAATTTGTGTTGGATGACGATAGGTTCCCCACAATTGAATAGCCCAGGGTAAATTGGTCGGTGAGCCAAAGAAATTGCCGGATGACAAGTTAGCTAATCCTAGAGCAATACCCATGACAGCCAATAACGGAGTAAGCGCATCTAAGGTATGCCATAATTTTAATTTTACGTATTGAGCGTAAATCAATGCAGCTATTAACCCGAGTGCAACACCCCCGAGTGGGTCAAGTAATCCCGGATTGAAAGATATTATGCTTCGAGGATTTGAGGTGAAAATGGATCGAAATCTGACTACATAGAGGAGGCGCGCTCCAATTATGCTTATGACAAGCGAGATAAGGATGAGATTGTATAAAGTAGTAGGGTTGACGTCTCGTGATGGCGCTTTTCGCTCTGCGAATGACAATCCCAACCATAATCCTAGAATGATAAATAAGCTGGGAACACGAATGGCAAACGGACCGATCTGCATAATGGGGAACATCAAGGCTGCTCCTCGAGTAATGATTCAATCCGGACTCTTAGCAACGCTTCTGACATTGGTCCACCAATAACGATTTCCTGGATGTTGCCCTTGCTATTAACAAAAAAAGATGTTGGAAGCGAGCGAATCTGATAGGCAGTCGACGCATCTCCCGAGGTATCCATTAATACCGGATAGGTCAATCCATACTGCTGTATAAATGCCAGCGCACCAGAACGACTATCCTGATTGGTAGCATTTATAGCTAATATTTCTAAGCCACTTTCCTTGTACTGTTGATAGACCCGCTGCAGTGTTGGCATTTCAGCGCGACAGGGAGGGCACCAGCTGGCCCAAATATTGATTAAAACCGGATGTCCGCGAAGTTTTGATAGGGTGATACTTTTTCCCTGGATGGTTTGTAGCGTAAAATCTGGAGCAAGAAAGCCCTGGCGAGGTCCATAAATCTCGCTTACAGTGGGGCTACCGGGCGGGATGGCGCTGATTGCTATCCAAAATGCTCCCAGGAGTAAGATTAAGAGTGAAAACCATGTCCAGTGTCGAGAAAATAACGAAATCATTTGGTTGGTAAAATTTTTTGAGTTACTGAAGAAACCGAGCTAACAGTACATCGAGGTTTGATTGGGCAGGAATCTGTTTATAAGTGTATTAACTTAGAGCAAGGCTGTCAAGGAGATTTTAGACAGGAGATTTTAGACAAGCGCTTGATTATTGCTACCGACCCCATTTCATCCTGCTAAACGCAATTGGAGATATATAAAACCAATGGGTAGGGCGTGTCAGCAGAGAGGAATTTACGTGCGCTTTTGATGAAACGCTTTCCCAATAATTCCACTATTAAAGCGAAACGAAAAATCAAGAGCCTCCGATGGAAAGCGAGTGGGGGATTGTTAATGCAACATTAATTTGACAAAAAGCAGTTTATTGGATATGATTAGGATATATACCCCCCCCCGTGGGGGTAGGGTCATGGAGGAATTTCTATGAAAAATGAGGATGCATTACGACGACTCAAGAATATTGAGGGACACGTGCGTGGTGTTGAACGCATGGTGGCAGAGGGTGCTTATTGCATTGATGTTATCCGGCAGATCCAGGCAGTGGAGGCTGCTTTAGATAAAGTCAGCGCGTTAATCCTGGAAGGCCACTTGCATTCTTGCCTGATCACTGCTGTGCGAGGGGATGATCCCGATGAGAGGGAACGCGTGCTTACGGAAATAACTGATGTTTTTAAAGCGGCAACGAGAGCATGATTATAGCCATTTCGTCCTAGTGTGATATGTTGTAAATATATCCCAATATATTTTGTAAGGAGACGGATATGACAACCGTTACTTATTCAATACCAAATATATCTTGCAGTCACTGTGTACACACCATCACGACCGAATTATTGGATATATCAGGAGTGCAATCTGTCATGGCGGATTTGGAGAAAAAACAAGCGACAATTACTTTCGGATCTCCAGCGACAGAAGATCAGATCAAAGAGCTCCTGGTTGAGATAAATTACCCGGTGGTGGGGTAGCCAAGGATCATTTGGATAAATAATAAAAATGACATAGGAAAGATATGCTCTAGCATATAGATTGAAAAAAGAATTCCTGAACATAAGGTTACTCCCGAGGTTTCCTAAACCGATCTTGTGGAACCTTAGGTGTGTATGCGATATTTTATGAGGTGTTGATGGCTGAAATTAAACAATATACCTTACCGATAACTGGTATGACCTGTGCCAATTGCGTTGCAACTGTGGAACGTAACCTAAAGAAAGTGGATGGTGTAAAGCAAGCAGTTGTAAATCTGTCATCAGAACGGGCGACTGTTGAGTTTGATCCGAATCTGGCTGGTCTAAATGATCTTATTGGACGTATACAAAGAGCAGGTTACGATGTCGCTTTGGGAGAAGCTGACCTGATCATTCATCGCATGAGTGATAGCAATGATGCCCGTCGCCTGGGAAAAACGCTCGGTCAATTAGAGGGGGTCTTAGAAGCAAACGTGGCATACGGCGCAGAACGCGCTCGACTTCGCTACGTTCCCACCCTCATCAGCCAATCTGAGATCCGACATGCAATAACAAAGGCAGGGTTCGAAGCAGTGGAAACTGGCGGGGCGGTAGAAGATGCTGAACGGGCAGCACGTCAAAGGGAAATCAACCAACAAAAACATTATTTAACCGTAGGTTTGATTTTTACCATCCCGCTCTTTTTACTCTCAATGGGACGAGATTTTGGATTGTTGCCTGCCAGCCTTGCCCAGGCACCTTGGATGAACTGGTTGATGCTTATCCTGGCAACACCCGTTCAGTTCTATGTCGGCTGGCAATATTACGTAGGCGCCTATAAATCCTTACGTAATCGATCAGCTAACATGGATGTTCTGATCGCCATGGGCTCATCGACGGCATATTTCTATTCAATTCCAGTTGTGTTCGGATTGATAAGCGGGCATGTGTACTTCGAAACCGCTGCGGTGATTATTACCTTGATAAAAATTGGCAAGTTCCTGGAAGCGCGTGCAAAGGGTCATACCAGCGAAGCGATAAAGAAATTGATGGGTTTACGGCCTAAACAAGCACGAGTAATCAGGAATGGCGATGAGATCGAGATTCCAGTTGAAGAGGTGCTGGTAGGTGACCTGGTGATCGTGAGACCCGGTGAAAAAGTTCCGGTTGATGGAACCGTTATTGAAGGGCGCTCAGCTGTCGACGAATCGATGCTTACTGGGGAGTCCTTGCCAGTGGAAAAGGGTCCTGGCGACCAAATTATCGGCGCAACGCTGAACAAGCTAGGCTTACTAAAATTCGAAGCCACCAAGGTTGGAAAAGAAACGGCTTTGGCGCAGATTATTCGCCTGGTTGAAGAAGCTCAAGGAAGCAAAGCCCCTATCCAAAAGTTAGCCGATCAGGTTTCGGCCATATTTGTGCCGGCGGTTATCACGATCGCAACCATTACCTTTCTGGTGTGGTATTTTTTGATCCCGCTTCCATTAGATGCCAATATCAGCTTGTTTACGCGCGCTCTAATCAATATGGTAGCCGTATTGGTGATTGCCTGCCCGTGTGCGATGGGATTAGCAACACCAACAGCAGTAATGGTCGGCACAGGAAAAGGTGCGGAGATCGGAATCTTGCTCAAATCGGGAGAAGCCTTGGAGCGAGCCGGCAGAATTTCCATCGTGGTCTTGGATAAGACTGGGACAATTACCCGGGGACAACCTGCCGTAACCGATATCATCCTCGATAAAAGCCAAGCAGAGGCTAACCGGTTATCAACTAAGTTTATAAGTGAACCCCAGGCTGTTGGAAAAACCCGAACCATCCAAGGTAAAGCAGGTGATCCGATCAATGAAGAGCCAAGCTCTTTGACTGAACTTGAACTTTTGAGATTAGCGGCCTCTGTAGAAAAAGGAAGCGAACATCCTTTGGGTGAAGCCATTCTTGCTGAAGCAGGTGACCGAGAACTTCTTCTCAGCGAACCCGTAGGGTTCAATGCGGAGGTTGGTTATGGGGTCGAAGCGGAGGTTGATGCGCATCGCATCATGGTGGGCAATCTACGTATGATGTCTGATCATAATATTGCTATAAACGGTTTACTACCCGAGGTAAAACGATTGCAAGGTGAAGCGAAAACAGCTATGTTGGTAGCCGTAGATGGCGTTGTGCGGGGTGTCATTGGGGTGGCTGATACAGTAAAGGATGGGTCGGTAGAAGCTATCTCAGAACTGCACCGCATGGGCTTGCGGGTTGCCATGATAACAGGAGACAACAGCCAAACTGCGGAAGCGATCGGTAAACAGGTTGGGGTTGACAAAGTGCTGGCTGAAGTCCTACCGGGGGATAAAGCGGCTGAGATAAAAGAATTACAAGCCTCAGGTGATGTCGTAGCTATGGTTGGGGATGGCATCAACGATGCTCCCGCTCTCGCTCAATCTGAAGTTGGCATCGCTATCGGCACAGGAACCGATGTAGCGATTGCCGCGGCACCAATTGTGTTGATCAGTGGTGATCTACGTGGTGTGGCGAGAGCAATCGATTTATCTCGCAACACATTGCGCACCATTAGGCAGAACCTGTTTTGGGCATTTTTCTATAATGTCATCCTAATTCCGGCTGCGGCGGTCGGATTCCTAAACCCCATGCTGGCTGCTGGAGCAATGGCGTTTAGCAGTATTTTCGTGGTTAGCAACAGCCTCAGGCTACGAAATTTTGTGGCTGAAATATAAGAAAATACTACTAAAGTTTGTCCGACGCGCCGTTTATGAACTAATTGACGAATCAGACTGAAGTCGTACAATTGACATGGCAAGGTGTCATTCTGAGGGAGCAAGGCGACCGAAGAATCCCCGAATTGCTCGATTGAAACGGTCGTAACATGGACTCTTCGCTTCCTTAGGCGGCTTAGAGTGACATTAATATAGCAAATTGTCCGATTTTGTTTAGGTTGCTCCATTAGTGGGTGCGTCGTATCTTTTTAAGAAGAGGTATGTGCCTAAGAAATCCTTGATTTACTGGATTTACCTCAACAGAATTGATCGAGGATTCAAACCGAACATTAATCAGTAAACTTATTCAGGCTATTGACCCAATATTCCTTTACGATTATGCTTAATTGGTGTAAGTGCAGGTGTAAAATCACTACAAGCGAAATACCGTAAGATTCCAAAGATTTGTGATATCAGGATTTTGAATGAGCCATCAAGCGATAAACCGCCGCGACTTTATAAAGTTATCATCCATGCTAATGGCTGGATTAACTTTCCTTCCGTTGGAAAGGAAATTATCAATCCTTGGATCCGTTTTAGAATTGCCTGATTTTCCCGAATCAGACCGTTTAGGAAGGATCTGTGTCGGTATGGTTGATATCAAGGCTCGCCCGGACATAAATTCTGAGACAGTAGGCGTCTTATATGAAGATGCGGTGGTACCCTGGCTTAGGGAAACGGTTGGATCTTGGCCTTTAAGGAACAACCAGCGGTTTGTGGAAACTCCTGAAGGGTATATTTGGTCGCCCTACTTGCAGCCAGTGCGAAACCAGCCTAATCAAGTGGTAACCAGCTTGCCTTCGTATGACCAAGAATCCGGTATGTGGGTAGAAGTGTCGGTACCATGGGCTGATATGTCCTTGATTAATCCTCCTGCGCGCTCGCATTGGTTGCAGTATCGGCTGGACCATGACCTGCCACCCCGGGCATATTTTAGCCAGATATTATGGGTTGACCAGCTGAAAACAGATGAGAGTGGTCAGGTTTGGTATCGTATTAACGAGCGGTATGGCAATCCTGGTGATATTTTTTGGGCTCCGGGGGAGGCATTTAGAGTGCTAACGCCAGAAGAGATAACACCGCTTAATCCCGAGGTAGAAGATAAGAGGGTGGTGGTTGATGCGCGCTGGGAGGGGCAAACGCTTTCGTGCTATGAAGGAAATACAGAAGTCTATTTCTGCCGCATATCTTCGGGCATCTCATCGGGATCAACCCCGGTGACGCCGGCTGGCAGTAATGGTTATCCGATATGGCGGAAATTACATTCAGTGCACATGGCAGGAGGTACCAACGCTGAGGGATGGGATCTTCATGGCATCGGTTGGACCTCTCTTTTTGTTGGTGAAGGCGTCGCCATTCACTCAACCTTTTGGCATAATAATTTTGGTGAGCCGATGTCGCATGGTTGCGTAAACGCAAGACCGGAAGATGCCAAGTGGATCTTCAGGTGGACCAGGCCGATTGTGCCGTTTGCCAGTGGTGACATAACGATCTCTGGGGCTGGAAGTACCAAGGTAATCGTTGTAGATTAGCTCTGAACCTGACTAAATACAGGTTCGAGTTCGGGAGTATTAATTATAGTAGTTACGCAGTTCAGGGGAAAATCGGGGGTGTTTGGGCAACGCCCGCCCAAACACCCCCATCCTCCCACCAACTGCGTAAGTCCTAAATTATATAAATAGGAGATTAGGTTAATGAATGCTGGTAATCTTGGGCTTGGTCTAGCTTTCTTAGCTGGCCTAGCTTCTTTCCTGTCACCGTGTGTATTTTCGTTGGTGCCAGCATATGTCGGCTATCTGAGTGGACGTTCTGTTTCCTCGGCGAAGAGCGGTGAGTCCAACCGATGGGTAACACTGAGTCACGGGATTGCCTTTGTTATCGGATTCAGCCTAGTCTTCATCTTGCTTGGATTGGGAGCATCCGCATTAGGAAGCTTGTTGTTCGACCTACGACCTTGGTTGACCAAGATAGGAGGGATTGTTGTGGTTATCTTCGGGTTGCACATGACCGGGGTAATCCGCATTCCTTTCTTGGCGTACGATATTCGTCACCAGGTCACGCCTGATCGGAAATGGGGTTACCTTTCCTCAGGATTGATGGGTGTGTTTTTTTCAGCGGGATGGTCTCCGTGTGTAGGCCCGGTCTTGGGAACTATCCTTACATTATCCATGAGTGGCGGATCAATCACACAGGGAGGATTATTACTGGCTTCTTACTCGTTGGGGTTAGCGATACCTTTTTTACTAGCAGCCACTCAAATTATTTTAGTGACGACCGTGATTCAAAGGTATGGGAAATTGATGCACTATGTGGAAATTAGCATGGGCGTACTCTTGCTGGTTATTGGCACCATGCTCTTTTTCGGGCGCTTTGAGCAATTGGCAAATCTGGGTTCTTTCTTCGGTGCAATTGATGAGATTCGGGTGGGCAGATATATTTTGATCGGTGTGATCGCCTTGACATTGCTGGGGTTAATACCTGCTGCGGTAGCTCGGCAGAAGGGGAGAAATTTCTACGATTGGTGGTTTTTCGGAGCAGCACTATTTGTCATAGCTTTGCCTGCAGCATTGTTGATTAAATCCAAGGATAATAAGAACGGGCAAGTAGAGCAGGATGGATTAGGAGGCGATCAAGAAATTGTGATAGGTGAGGGGCATGTGGGCGGCAGCGATTAGAAGTAATTAAATAAGGGGAGAGCTGTGTTATCTGTGGTGACTCTGCCACATCTAAGACGAGAAAACTCAGTTTGA
>Ga0307435_1000625_pt1 | contig 15592 bp, 12 predicted proteins | sample SalMarWE160470MG_FD_202164 | JGI IMG/M metagenome (GOLD analysis project Ga0307435, IMG submission 202164) | Salt marsh sediment microbial communities from the Plum Island Ecosystem LTER, Massachusetts, United States - WE1604-70 | ecosystem: Environmental > Aquatic > Marine > Intertidal zone >... | reverse complement strand
CTCGGATTACCCTGTCATCAGCATTGAGGATGGGCTGGCTGAGGATGATTGGGCAGGCTGGTCTTTGCTCACTGCGCAACTAGGAAAACAGACTCAAATTGTGGGCGATGACCTTTATGCTACCAACATGGAGCGTCTGGAAAAAGGCATTGCCCAAAAGGCCTCCAACTCAATCCTTATCAAGCCAAATCAGATAGGCACGCTCAGTGAAACCCTGGCTGTTACCAAAAGAGCACAGCAGGCCGGGTGGACAACCATTATCAGCCATAGGTCTGGTGAGACCGAAGATACTACTATTGCCGACCTGGCGGTAGCTAGCAATGCCGGACTCATTAAAGCTGGTGCCCCTTGTCGCAGCGAGAGACTGGCTAAGTACAATCGCCTCCTCAGGATAGAGGAGGAATTAAGAGGGACTGCACAATACCCTGGCAAAAAGGCGTTGTATAATTTAGAGGGGATGAAACAATGCAGGTATTAAACGGTGTTCATCAAATAAAAAGTCCTTGTCCTGGGGATGCATCATGGTATACCAATGTTTATGTAATTGAAGGCAGTAATGGTCATATACTGGTTGACAGTGGCTGGGACAGCCAGGAATCCCTCTGGGCTCTCCAGGAAGGAATAAAAGCGGCAAATCTCAAGCTTCGAGACATCACCAAAGTAGTTATCACCCATATCCACCCCGACCATTATGGGTTGTCAAGCAAGATAAAACAAATTTGCGGGGCCCAAGTAGCTATTCACAGAATTGATGCGGGTTTTATCTCTCCTAGATATAAAGATTTCGCTAACCTGATTAAAAAGACTGAAGAGTTGCTTCGGCAGAATGGCGTTCCTGAGAATGAATTGCCTCAGTTAAAAGAGGCTTCCTTATGGATGAATAAATACGTCACTCCGGATGCGCCTGAAGTTATGCTAGAGGATGGCGACATAATTTCCAACGACTCTTTTGAACTGGAGGTGTTATTGACGCCGGGGCACTCGCCGGGACATATCTGCCTTTATGAACGAGAGAGGAAGTTTATTCTCACCGGCGACCACGTCTTGTATGACACCACTCCCCACGTCGGCTTCAATCCCCAATCTGGCGATAACCCCCTGGGCGACTATGTTTCTTCCCTTAAAAAACTAGAGCGTCTTAAGGTTCATTTTATTCTCCCGGGACACGGGCCGGTGTTCAATGCTTTAGGACTGAGAATAGAAAATATACTCCAGCATCACGAGGAAAGGAAGAGGGCCATCATGCAGTCTCTGCGCAGTGGCTTGAAGACAGCCTACGAGATAGCTCAGCAAATCCCCTGGATGGCCAACGAGGGGGGCACTGCTTTTCTGGATTTGGCAGTCTGGGACAAGCGAATGGCTGTTACCGAGACCCTTGCCCATCTTAAGCTTTTGATGGAGGAAGACAGAGTGGGCAATGTTGATATGGATGGCGCTTCTTTATATTTGTCTAAGGACTAGCAAGAAAAAAGGAGGTAAAGGAATGGCAACAAAAGTAGGAATCAATGGCTTCGGGCGTATTGGCAGGTTAGCACTGAAGGCAATTATCCAGCGCTGTGGCGATAACGTGGAGGCAGCGGCGGTGAATGACCTTACCGATGCTAAAACCAATGCCCATCTCTTCAAGTACGATAGCAATTATGGCATCTATCCCGGTAAGGTGGAAGTTAAAGACGATTGCATCATAGTTGATAGCAGAGAGATAAAGGTCTTAGCTGAGCGCGACCCTGGGAAAATTCCCTGGCGAGACTACGGGGTGGATATTGTGATTGAATCCACCGGGCTTTTCACCCAGGCGAGCAAGGCTGCTGCCCATCTTCAAGGCGGTGCTAAGAAAGTAATTATTTCGGCACCGGCTCAAGAAGAGGATATATCTATTGTCCTCGGCGTCAATGAAGGGCAATATGACCCGGATAAGCACCGCATTATATCCAACGGCTCCTGCACCACTAATTGCATTGCCCCGGTAGTTAAAGTCCTTCACCAGAACTTTGGCATTGTTCACGGCTTAATGACTACCGTCCACGCCTATACTAACGACCAAAAGATACTGGATGTGTTTCACCGCGACCTGCGCCGAGCTAGGTCTGCCGGTACCAATATCATCCCGACTACTACTGGTGCAGCTCGTGTTGTGGGCGTAGTCATTCCGGAACTTCAGGGGAAGTTACACGGGATTGCCCTGAGGGTGCCCACTTCGGTGGTATCTATCGTTGACTTCGTCGCTGATTTGAAGAAAAAGGTAAGTGCTGAAGAGATTAACGCTGCCTTTCGCAAGGCTGCTGACGGAGAGCTTAAGGGAATTCTGGAATATTGTAACGAGCCACTGGTGAGCTCAGATTTTAAGGGCAATCCCGCCAGTGCTATCTTCGACGCCCTAAACACCATAGTCATTGATGGCAATCTGATAAAGGTGTTAGCCTGGTATGACAACGAGTGGGGTTATAGCTGTCGCCTTGCTGACCTTACTGCTTATATTGTTAGAAAGGGATTATAACTCCCGTCTAAGCTCTCCCCCAAAGGGGGAGAAATAAGGAGGGGGAACAAACAAAATGCACGTCAGCGTGTGCCAAATTGAGCTTCGTCTCCCTGAGAACCATTCCCTTAAAGGTAAGAGACAGGTAATTAAGTCCATCATTACACGGCTACAAAATAAGTTCAATGTCTCCGTAGCTGAGGTGGATAACCAGAATTTATGGCAATTAGCCACTTTAGGCATAGCCTGCGTTAGCAACCACAGAAGACATGCCGATGAAACTCTCTCCAATGTCGTAAAGTTCGTTGTCCAGAACTACCCCAACGTAGAGTTATTGAGTTCGGAAATAGAAATCTTTCCCTGATGGATGCCGCTGCTTTTCTCCACCACCTTGTCAGCCTAACTGATTATAGCCAGCAGGTCGTCCATATTGAACACATTCCTCATCAAGGCGCTATTTTTGGCAAACTGGATAACCCCCTCCTCCCTAACCTTCAAGCATGTCTGGAATCTCTGGGCATATCAGCTCTTTATAGCCACCAGGCAAAAGCCCTGAATGCCATCCTGGCCGGGAAAAATGTGATGATAGCCACGCCCAGTGCCAGCGGCAAGACCTTGTGCTATCACCTAGCCACGCTCGATGCACTTTTGCATGACAAGGACAGCCGTGCTCTTTATATCTTCCCCACGAAAGCCCTGGCTCAGGACCAGCTACGCAGCCTGAAACAAATCGCTCACCCCCTGTCATTGCGAGCCAGAGGCGAAGCAATCCCCCCAGAAGCTATGGCTACTTTCGATGGCGATACACCGCAGAATGACAGAGCCAACATAAGAAAACAGGCAAAGATAGTGCTCACCAACCCCGACATGCTCCATTTGGGCATTTTGCCTAACCACCAATCATGGTCTAGATTGTTTCACAATCTCAAATATGTCGTAATAGATGAAACTCATATTTATCGAGGTGTTTTCGGCTCCCACGTAGCCAATGTCCTGCGCAGATTGCGGCGGCTTTGCGCTTTTTATGGTTCTAAACCTCAGTTTATTTGCTGCTCAGCCACTATCGCCAATCCCCAGGAGCATGCTCAAAATATCGTCGGCTTGCCTTTTGAGGCCATTGTTGAAGATGGCTCACCACATGGCGAGAAATACTTCACCTTTTGGAATCCGCCTGTCATTGATGAGGCCAAGACCAGCCGACGCAGTTCCAACAGTGAAGCAGCCTTCCTTCTCAAAGAGCTTGTTCAGAAAGAGATTCGTAGTCTGGTGTTTGCCAGCACTCGCAAGCTTACCGAACTCATTTATATTTATGCCCAAGAACAATTATCTCCCTCCCTGAGGGACAAAATCAGCCCTTACCGGGCGGGGTACCTTCCCGAAGACAGACGCCGAATTGAGCATCAATTCTTCGACGGCGAGCTTCTCGGTTTGGTCGCCACGACAGCCCTGGAGCTGGGAATAAATATCGGCGATTTGGACGCAACTGTGCTCACCGGCTATCCCGGAAGCATTGCCAGTGCCTGGCAGCAGGCAGGGCGTAGCGGACGAAGCACTTATAGCTCCTTGAGCTTTCTTATCGCCCAAGAAAATCCGCTCGACCAATACCTGATGCGTAATCCAGATTTCTTTTTCAGCAAGAACTTTGACAATGCCATAATCAATCCTGACAATCCTTATATCCTGAAGCCTCACCTCCTCTGCGCTGCCTGGGAGAAACCTGTGGAAGATAAGGATAAGGAATTCTTCGGGTCCGACACTGGCACCATGCTAACTGAGCTGGAACAAGAAGGGAGGTTAAGAAAACGCTATGAGAGATGGCACCCTGCTCCTTCTATCTCCTATCCCGCTCAGGATATAAATATAAGGGCAACATCAGGGCAAAATTATGCTGTCATCGATGGTCGGGAGGGTTACTTGTTAGAGACAGTGGAAGCCAGCGTTGCCTTTTTTCAAGTACACCCCGGCGCTATCTATCTCCACCAGGGTGAATCTTATCTCATAAAGGAGCTCGACTTAGCCCGGCACATTGCCTGGGCAGAACCGCGGTCTGTAGATTACTATACCCAGACCATGGAAATACACGACATCCGGGTCACGAGGCTGCTCGAGAAAAAAGATTGCCACGGTATGAAGGTTTACTTCGGAGATGTTGATGTTACTATCACGGTAGTGGGCTTTAAGAGGAAAAAACAATTCACCGAAGAGGTCATCGGGGAGGAGCCTCTTGATTTGCCACCACAAAACTTTCCCACCAAGGCCCTGTGGTTTGATTTGTCTCAGAAGGCGATTGACAAAATAACCGACGCTGGGCTTGACTTCCACGGCGGTTTACATGCCTGTGAACACGCTGCCATTGGCATACTTCCCTTATTTGCCCTTTGCGACCGAAATGACATTGGCGGTGTTTCCACTCCTTTTCATCCCGACACCGGCAGGGCGCAGATTTTTATTTACGATGCCCACCCCGGAGGCATCGGTATCGCCGAAAAAGGATTTGAGATGATAACCGGGCTCTGGCAGGCTACTTTGAAAGCAGTGGAGGCATGTCCCTGCACCGACGACTGTCCTTCCTGCGTGCAATCCCCCAAGTGCGGTAACAATAACCAGCCCCTGGATAAAGAAGCTGCGATAGCATTGCTTGAAGAACTGGTTGGAGAACTGGTAAGATAAATAAAGGAAGGCCATTATCTGACAATAAAATCTGGCCTGATTTGATGGATATATTATAAGTAGGCGGCGGTTGCTTGATCTTCTTATATTCCAGATATTCAAAGGCTTTTCATTTCAAAGGTAAGGCGGAGTGAGCAAATTTAGTAACGACTTGGGGATTACTAGCTTAGACACTTTTGGTCAGCACAGGAGGTTGTAACCATGGGATTAGAAGAAGTTAAGAATATAGCGGCGAAATGTGTCCATTTCGGCATGTGTAAGATAGATTTCTTAGGGACAGGCGTTTGCCCTTCTGGGATCAAACATAAGTACGCGAGTTACTACCCCCAGGGAGGGATGGAGATCGTTAATGCCCTAGCTAACAAGCTAATACCTGTCACTGAAAGGCTTATTGACATAGCAAGGTCCTGTACCTTGTGTGGAATATGTGATAAGCAGTGTTACTTCGTGACTGAACTTCGACCTATGAAAGTCATGGAGGCACTCAAAGAATATGTTGAAGCCGCTGTGCAGAGAAATGAGCCAATTGAAAGTCCGGTAGAAGACCAGGTATTATGCGATTTAAGAAGAATTGTCGGCAGCGAATGGGCGACAAACGATCCCGCAATCTTAGTCACATACTCTAGAGATATAAGCCCATCTCACCCACGACGTATGCCCAGATATGTTGTCATGCCTGAATCTACCCGGGAGGTTGCCGAGATTATTAAAGCAGCCAACAGACATAAAGTGCCATTTGTGCCCAGAGGCACCGGCCAGAACAGCCATGGATTTTCCCTTGGAGAAGGAATCATTATTGACCTGAGCAGAATGAAAACGCTGGAAGTGGATCCCGAGCATTGGACTGCCACCGTTGGAGCGGGAGTCACCTCGTTTGAGATGCAAAAGGAAGCGTACAAGCACAAAATGAGGGCTAGTGTAGCAGAACCAGCAGCATGTGTTTGCGCTAATATAGTAGCATCGGGTATTTATGGGACTCTTTGCCATGCATACGGATATGCGGGCGATAATTACGTTGATGCAGAAATTGTTGCTTTTGATGGGAAAATATTTAGGACAAACGACACGGATGCGCCGAATATATTCAGCTATTCTTTGCCTCCCCCGGGTAGTGTAGCTCCTCCCCCTGGCATATGTACTCAGATTACCGTAAAACTTTACCCGATTGTGGAAGATGAAGAGGGAATTTTGGTACCCTTCTCAGACCTTAATGAGGCCTTAGAGATGATGCGGGAGATAGCTAGAAGGAGGATAGGCTTAGTCAATTCGATTCTGGGATTAGAATATTTTGCACCGTTCATTTCCCCAACTTTCCAGTCATCAGAGGAACTCAGACGTGTCTTCACAGAAGAAATGGAAGTGAAATACCTGCTAATGGTGGTAGGGGATAAATACACGGTAAGGATAATAAAAGAAATGGCAGACGTTACCGTTGACCAAGAGATGGTCAGGACAATTATGCTGGGTTTACCAAAATTTTATGGCGATGAAGGTATGGAATTACTATGCCAACTTTCAGGGGCTGAAAAGCCCTACAAACTCCTGTTTAAGGAAGAAACAAGGCCTTTAGTAGAGATGAGCTTATCTCCTTCACCCGAGAATGTAGCCGCAGTAGTTGACGAAGATTTACAGGATTTTTTCAGGAAGTTATATTCAAGGCCAGAAATGACAGACCTGGTCTGGCTAAATATGTACAGGATTCTCTCAAGTAGAATAGGCAGAAACTACGCATATGCTCCAAGCCTTGTTTTCGTTTCCCTAGATAACCTGGATAAAGTGGTTGAAATTTGTGATATGCTGAAATCAATCGGTAACAAATATAACTTGAGGAACGGTTTAGGAGTTGTAAATCCACTGGACTTTGGCAAGCGAGCCCAGATGGAATATGTCTACTACTTTGACCAGACAAATAATCAGGAAAGAGAAAGCGTAGTTAATGCCCTGCTAGAATCGATGAGCAAGGTAAACGAATTCACGCAGGAAATGAAGGCCCCCGCGCTTGCCCTATTTCAAGGGCTATGCAGAAGCGAGAATTTGCTATATACGTAGGCATACCCTATTAGATGGAAAATTGTGCATCTGTGGTGACGAGGTTAGAGAGGCATAAGTCCTTATTAAAGAAAAACTTTGCTTATCACCAGATTTTGCTAAGAGCTAGCGGTATTCAGTATATTCCGGGGTGTCAGAAACTCCGTGGCGAATAAAGAATCGGTTCTAATGGACCTTGCTAATGGGGGAGTAAATGAGGAGGCCTATAGATTATATCGTTGAAAAGAGAAAGAACGTAAAAAGCGTGATATTCCTAACCGGGGGCACCGGTTTTATAGGAAGTCATATTGCAGTAGAGCTATTGAAGAGAGGCTACTTCGTTGTCATCCTATGTCGGCCGAAGAACAATCTGAGTGCGTACGAAAGGGTTCAAAAAGTCCTAGAGTGGCATGGCCTTCCTTTCAAAAAAAACTTCAAGGTAGTGAGTGGACAGGTAGATGAACCCCGATTAGGCTTAGATGATGAGGTGTACACTTATCTATTGGAAAACGTTGACGAAATATGGCATTGTGCCGCCGATACGTCATTTCCGGAAAGGAAAAGAAAGCAAGCGGAAAAGGCAAATGTTCAGGGCACGCTCAACGTGTTAAGGCTAGCAGCGGAGAGCAAATGTTATTTCTTTCATCATATGAGCAGTGCATATGTAGCGGGGAAAGTTCGTGGAAGGTGTCTGGAGAAATATGTACCTCAGCGGCAATTCTACAACGTTTACGAAGAAACTAAACATATAGCTGAAGGCCACGTGCTCGAAACTTGTGATAGAGAGGGTATAAGAGTGAATATATACCGTCCTTCGATAACCTACGGGGATTCAAGAACAGGAAAGAGCCTGAGCTTCAAGGCCTTCTACGTTCCTTTCAGGGCGGGACATTATTTGAAGAAGCTATTTGAAAGGGACATCGAAGAAAATGAAGGGTTGAATGCTGAAAAGATGGGTGTTAGAAAGACTGAGGATGGCAAAACTTATATGCCTATCCGAATCGGAAAAATAGATGGAAGTTCATTTGATTTGGTTCCTATCGATTTTGCGGTTGACGGGTGTATAGCAATTATGAAGAATTGCTTGGACGGCGGTATTTTTCACTTGGTAAGTGGAAAGCCAAGTACACTCGACGAGCTCATTCTATTTGGGGAAAAATTCTTTAATGCTGTGGGTTACAAATCTGTGTTAGCTGAGGATTTTGTCAAGCAGCCCAAGAATGCTCTGGAAAATTTGTTCGATTCGTTCATTAATGTATATGAGCCAAATTTTCACGATGACAGGATATTTGATGACACAAAAGCGGGGGAGATTCTATACGGAAATAATATTGCATGTCCTTATCTTGACTATGAGATCTTTAGCAAATGTATCAAATACGCCATAGAAGTGGACTGGGGGAGAGCGCTACCATAGGGTGGAGGGTATAGACTTCACGCCCCAAAATAGTTGTATCACCTGTAAACGATCTTCGTGAAGTAATCAAGCTCCTATACCTTCGCTGGCAATCCGTGTATTTCATAGCAACACTTGGGATACACCGTCCCGGGCTCCTTAAGCTGCATTTTTCAGGACGAACAAGACTATTTTCAAAACTAATTGCAATATCATTGCATTTAGCTTTTTTTGCTGCTATCATATTGCCATGGTCCAGGACTCAATTCGAACTTTGCAGGGCCAGGGATATAAGGCAACCAAGCCACGGAAGCTGGTGCTCGAGGTGTTGGAAGAAACCGAAAAACCTCTTTCCCCTTACGATATAAAGGGGATTTTGCGCGCCAGAGGCAAATATCTAAACCACGTTACCATCTATCGCATACTCAATTTGCTTTGCAGCCTCAATCTAGCCCACAAAATGCTATCCAGCGGCGGCTTTGTAAAGTGTAGCTTAGATGCCATAGAAGGCTGCCATCGCTTCATGGTCTGCCAGCACTGCGGAGCCATTCGAGAATTTGCTGACAAAGAATTGTGTCAAGAGGAAAACGACTTCGCCCAGAATTTTGGCTTTCATACCGAACATCATCTTTCCGAATTTTCTGGACTCTGCTCCCAATGTTACAAGAAATAGCCGATTAGCAAAATAAGAAATGCTCAGGCGAATAGCAAAAGAACTCAAAGAGCATATCCCCTTCACCGCCCTTGGCGCTCTTACTGGTATTATCATCACGGTTATAATAGTTTTAGGCAACGTTCCTTCCCATATCTCTCATACTATTTTTTACACATTACATCCACTCCATGTGTTATTGAGCGCACTTGTAACCACTGCTATGTATATGCGTTACAAGAAAGGTAAAATTTGGGTGGCAATTTTGATCGGTTGGACAGGGTCCATCGGTATAGCCACGATAAGCGATGCCGTGATTCCTTATCTAGGAGGAAGCTTGCTCCATGCCCAAATGGAGTTTCACGTGCCCTTTATCGAGGAATGGTGGATAAATCTCTTGGCACTGGCCGGCATTGCTATCGGCTATTGGAAGCAAACAACCAAAATCCCACACTTTGGACACGTGTTGTTAAGTACCTGGGCATCCTTATTCTACATCATGGCATTCGGAAAGGCTGAATGGATTCCTTTGCTCCCTTTTATTTTCTTGTTTTTATTCCTTGCGGTCTGGCTTCCTTGCTGCACCAGCGACATAATTTATCCCCTTTTATTTGTGAGAAAAGAGCCGGAGCTACCTTCGCCAGAAAGATGAAAAACCGCCAGCTAAAAAGTCGTCTACACTTGTGCTATTATATAGAGGCATCCTTGATGACGGAGGCAGCTTGCTTGATTTGTTAAAAAAGACTGAACCAGGAGTAAAAAGAAGCAAGGAAACCTGGTTTGGCAAAATAGCTAATATTTTTAACCGGGACGCTTTCGGGGATGAGGTCTGGGAGGAATTGGAAGAGTTGCTTGTCTCGGCTGATGTTGGTGTAGAGACCACAAGCAAACTCATGAGTAAAGTCAAACAGCGGGTGAAAACGGACAGGCTTTCAGAGGTATCTCAGATACGGGAAGCTGTGAAAGAAGAGATGGTAAGCTTATTAAGCATCCCTCCGAGAGCAAATCCGATTCCTGGGCAAAGTGGAGAATCCCCTTATATCATTCTTGTGGTCGGCGTGAATGGCTCGGGCAAGACGACCAGCATTGCCAAGCTGGCCTATGGTTTCACCTCGCAGGGAAAGCGAGTTATCCTGGCAGCAGCAGATACCTTCCGGGCGGCAGCTATTGAGCAGCTTAAACACTGGGGAGGGAAAGTAGATGCCGAAGTCATCGCCCATCAACCAGGTGGCGACCCTGGAGCGGTTGCTTATGATGCCGTTCAGGCCGGCTATAGCCGCCATGCTCAAGCGGTGATTGTCGATACTGCTGGTCGCCTTCATACCAAGTTTAATCTCATGGAAGAACTCAAGAAGATAAAGAGAGTGGTAGCTAAGCACGATGCTTCAGCCCCTCATCAAGTTTTGCTGGTAATGGACGCCACCACAGGGCAGAACGGACTGGCTCAGGCCAAACATTTTACCGAAGCTGTGGACGTCACCGATATTTTCCTGGCCAAGCTGGATGGCACAGCCAGAGGCGGCATAGTATTTGCCATCTGCGACCAATTAAACATACCCATTTCTTATATTGGTACTGGTGAAAAATTACAGGACATGGCTCCCTTTGATGCTGAGGTCTTTGTCAATGCTATTTTCTCTTAAACGGAAAGGAAAGGATAAATGCTTACTATCAGCATAGACCCCATTGCTTTCACCATTGGCCCCTTAACGATACGGTGGTATGGGATCATGATAGCTGTAGCGGTCGCATTGCTGTTAGTCGTCACGATCAGGGAAGCAAAAAGGCTAGGCATCACGCGTGATATTTACAGCATTTCCCTCTGGGGTATTATTGGCGGCATTGTCGGAGCCCGGCTAGCATATGTAATCTACGACTGGGAACATTTCGTAGCGAACCCCCAAGATATTATCGGCTTTGCTGGCCTTGCTCAAAACGGGATGATCGTCGGCGTCATTGTGGCAGCGTTGATCTATATGAGAGTAACGAGAATGCACTTTTCCATGCTACTTAGCATAGGCGATGCGGTTGCTGTGGGGACTCCTTTAGCTCTAGGCATAGGCAGGATTGCTTGTACAATAAACGGCTGCTGCTCTGGCAAGCCCAGTCCTTTTCAGTATTTCCCAGGGGCTGTGATTTACACGCCTCGGGATGCCCTGGCTCCCGAGTATTGGGGGGTGCCGATTTACCCCACTCAGATGTATCATTTATTATGGGGCCTGATAGTTTTTGCTATAGTTTGGCGACTTCGGGGAAAATTTAAACCCGAAGGCTGTCTTGCGTTCTTTTGTTTTTGCCTTTTTGCCGCCGGTGATTTTGGCGTGAGGTTTTTCCGTATTGGCGAACCATTGCTCTGGGGTCTTTATCACGCTCAAGTTCTTGACTTAGCAATATTGGCGGTATTTTTGCCCTGGCTTATTATCAGAATGCGCAGGTTCAAGAAACAGGCTTTGGTGACCGGGCTTGCTAACGAAGCTGAGCTGGAGCAAAGTCACGGAGATTAAGGCTCAGCACCTCCTCTCCATTCCAGCGACTTTTTTCCAGGTTATACACAATATCTACGTGAGATGGAATCTCTTCCCTTGTTCTCCGCGACTCAAAATCTACAGCTTGCCAGGTTATGTTTCCTTGTTTGAGTTTTAGTCTCAGCCATTCGCCCTGGTTGCCGAAGTTACGACACTCGATTACCTCGACCTGCCGAGTGAGAAAGGTCGGCTGTGGGTTGCCTCGACCAAAAGGGCTCAATTTTTTGATAAGGTTAAAGGTCTCTCCACTAAAAGTAGATAAGGGAAGCTCGGCATCAATCACTATTTCCGGGCGAAGGTCAAGCTGACCTAATTGGTCCGTAGCTAGTCTGGTAATACACTCCTCTAGCTGAGCTAAATTTTGGCGCGTTACGGTGAAGCCAGCGGCTAAGGGATGGCCACCAAAGGTAGTAAGCAGGTTATGGCATTCTCCTAAAGCAGCTGTGACATCGAATTCAGCTATGCTACGACAGCTACCCTGACATAGCTCAGGGCCTAAACTGATGATAATGGCGGGCTTGTAAAATTCATCTACGAGCTTGCCAGCAACAAGCCCGATAACACCGACGGAGTAGCTTTCGTCACCGTCTATAAGCACCGGCAGGTGTAGTTTGGCAGCTAGTTTCTCCCTCGCTCGGCTTAATACTTCCTTGGTTAATTTTTGCCGCTCGGCATTCCTTCTCTCTAGCTCCAGGGCCAAGAGGCGAGCTTCCTCTGGTGACTGAGTAGTGAGCAACTGGTAGCTGGTGGAGGCATTGTCCATCCTGCCAGCAGCATTGAGGCGAGGTCCCAGTACCCAGGAGATATCTTCAGTATCAAGTTCACCTGGCTTCAGCCCGGCCAATTTACCCATTTCTTGAATTCCCACGCGGGAGCTATTATTAAGCTCTCTCAGCCCTTTCTTTACCAGGTACCGATTCTCACCAACGAGAGTCACTAAATCGGTAACAGTGGCTAAAACTACTAAGTCCATCAATCCAGCTAGCCATTTCTCCCGGCTATCTTTATGGAATAGCGCTTGCAGAAACTTGAAGGCAACGCCAGCACCAGCCAAATCTGGATAGGGATACATCGAATCCTTTCGCTTCGGGTCAATTACAGCTACGGCTCGAGGCAGGCTGCCTAACGGAATGTGGTGGTCGGTGATAATCATATCCATTCCCATTTCTCGAGCCTGTTTTACCTCTGTAAGGTCAGTTACGCCACAATCAACAGTAATAACCAAACTAGCCCCCTGTGCCTGAAGCTTCTCCAGAGCTGAAATCTTTAATCCGTGGCCTTCGTTGACGCGGTCAGGAATATAGGTAATAACTTCAGCACCAAGCCTTGACAGTCCCTCGACAAGAATAACTATGGCTGTAACGCCATCAACATCAAAGTCACCGTAGACGGCAATCTTTTCCCGGGCAAGCACGGCCTTATAGACTCTGCTTATAGCCTGTGATATATCAGGAAGGAGGAAGGGATTACCCTCCAGCCTACGGTCAGCAGACAAAAAAGGGTCGATTTCTTCTGGCTTAACACCACGATTGTAGAGAAGTTGAGCAACTAGAGGAGAAAAGTCAGAAGCATTTAAGTATTCATCAGGCACCGGAGGCAGGATTTTCCATTGAGCCCGTTGATTCAATTTCGCACCTCAGTTTAATACCATTGGCTAGAATCGCTAACTATATCACAGAAAAGGCTTTAACAAAATGTCTTTGCGAGCGAAGCGAAGCAACTCACATCCTTTTTAGAGATTGCCATGTCGCCTGCGGCTCCTCGCAATGACAGGTGGGGCTTCCTAATCAGCAAAACCACGGACTAAGCGTAATTTGACCATTCCGCCAGGCAATAAATATAATCCATGTAAATGAGGATAGCTTTCTACACATTAGGGTGTAAGCTCAATCAGGCCGAGACGGAATCTCTGGCTAATCGTTTTAGCAAAGCCGGATTTCAACTTGTATCCCCTGGTGACAGAGCAGATATTTATATTGCCAATACCTGCACAGTCACCCATATTGCCGACCGCAAGTCACGCCACTGGCTCAGGCTGGCAAGGCGAAGAAATCCCCAGGCCCTAATTATCGCCACCGGCTGCTATGCCCAAAGAAGTCGTCAAGAGCTAGCCCCGCTTGCTGACCTCGTAGTTGATAACAAAGAGAAAGAGCACCTGCTTGCCCTTACCCAAACCCTCTCCCTTGAAGGGAGAGAACCGGGTGATAGTGAAGCAAAGCAGCCCCAGATGCCCCCTGCCACCGTTAGGACTCGTAGCCTGATAAAGATTCAAGATGGCTGTCATAGCCCCTGCACATATTGCATTGTGCCCAAAGTAAGACCTCGCGAATATTCCTTGCCCGCTTCCCAGATAATTGACGAAGTTAAGCAAAAGGTGGCCTTCGGTTACAAAGAAGTTGTCCTCACCGGGACAAAGGTCGGCTCTTATAGAGATGGTAGTACTGACCTCAAGGATTTGGTTCAGCGTATTCTCGGCGACACGGGCATCGAGAGATTACGTCTCTCGTCTTTACAGCCTTCGGAAATATCCTCTGAATTTCTTGCCTTGTGGCAGGATGAAAGGCTTTGTCGGCATTTCCACTTAGCGCTACAAAGCGGAAGTGAGACCGTGCTTCAAAGGATGAGGAGGAGCTACTCTCTGGACCAATATCAGAGAACAGTGAATTTGATTAAAGAAATGATACCAGAGGTAGCCATCACCACAGATATCATGGTTGGTTTCCCTGGGGAAAGCGATGAAGAGTTTGAACAGAGCTACTCTTTTTGCCAGCAAGCTGGCTTTGCCAATATCCATGTCTTCCCTTTCTCATCCCGCCCCGAGACATCGGCAGCCGGGATGCCCGAGCAGATAAAAGACGAAGTTAAACGAGAGCGCAACCAGCGGATGCTAGGGCTAGCTCAAAGCTCCCGTCGCAGCTTCTGTGAACAGTTCTTGGGGCAAACTATGCCGGTCCTCTGGGAGAAGGAAACCAGTCCCGGAAGTGGCATATACTCAGGGCTGACCGGCAACTATATCAGGGTATTTACTGGCAGCGAAAAGTCCCTGAACAATGAGATAACACCTGTTAAGCTCGTAGGATTTCATAACCAGGGAATGCGGGGAGAGGTGATTGATGAAAATCCAGGTTAAAGTAAAGCCCAATTCTAAAACCGATGAGGTTAGCCAAGAAGGGGATAGCTTTATAGTCAAAGTCAGAGATCCGCCAAAGGAAGGCAAGGCCAACCAGGCAGTCATCAAATTATTGGCACAGCATTTCGGTGTCCCCCGGAGCCAGGTCAGGATTCTCAGCGGTTTTAGAAGCAGCAATAAGGTTATTGAGGTTGCGCAAGAGTAGTATAGCGAGATAGAACCTCGCTGCACTTACCCAAAGCAGCTGAATGGGAATCGGCACAGAGTGTGCATTCTTGCTTCAACCGGGCAGCTTCGTATTTCCAAGGGAGATGCTATCCTGTTGGCATGGTCACAATTATAGGGCATATTTTAGCTTTATTCTGCAGGAGAATTAGGTGAACTGGCGCAAGACCCTATTTGTTCGTAAAGCCCATTATGTCCGATTCTGCCTCAAAAATTTTAACTGTCAAATCAAAGTTGATTAGGGGTTATATTGCGCTTATCGCGGGGTGGCATGTCGCTTACCTAATAACAAAAGTGCTTTCTATGCAATTTAGGCTTTCACGTCCATGTGTTCATCCCCATGTTCGTCCAGTGGTGATAAATTTTGGATTCGCATAATTTAGAAAATGCCTGAGGTGCTGAATCAGAGGCTTTTCGACCTCAAAGTTGGACTTCACCCCATGATATGCAATAATAGCCATCTTTGACTATACCAGATGATTTAATTGTA
>Ga0307435_1000620_pt1 | contig 15608 bp, 8 predicted proteins | sample SalMarWE160470MG_FD_202164 | JGI IMG/M metagenome (GOLD analysis project Ga0307435, IMG submission 202164) | Salt marsh sediment microbial communities from the Plum Island Ecosystem LTER, Massachusetts, United States - WE1604-70 | ecosystem: Environmental > Aquatic > Marine > Intertidal zone >... | reverse complement strand
CCAATTTCTCCCCAGACTGGGGCAGGTTGTAAACTCTCCCCCCATTTGACATGCAACCTAAAGGAAGAATTACTTGACTCTTCATCTTTGCTATTCTATACTGTAAAAGTCAATTCAGCCGGATCTTCCTACAGGTGGAGATCAGGGAGGCCAGCAGTGGCACATTCCAAAAAAGTGAATCTCAAACTCTCCCTGATAGCAGCAGTAGTTTTGCTGCCGGTTTGGCGCGTTTATGCCCACTTGCCATTGTCTGTCCACCTCCAGCAGCCCCAGATAGGTGAACCGGTCGTCTCCCATGACCACACCGATACGACGCTGTACTCAGGCTGTGGTGACCAGATCGTCCCAGCTTTTCAGGAAGCCTATGAACAAAAAGTCGTCGATCTGGTCAACAGCACCCGCGCCGATAACAACCTGCCACCTCTCAAACACGTTCCCGAACTCTCCCAGGCGGCTCGCTACCAGGCTGCCGACATGGTCCAGGATAATTACCTGCATCACGATACCTATGACCGCATCAGTGGGCAACTGAAGTTCGTCTGCGACTGGTTCGACCGGGTAGGATCGTTTTACGGGGACGAGCCTTATTATTGGTTGTCTTTAGCTGAAAATATCGCCGGAGGACAGGCAACCCCTGCTCAGGTCATGAGCGATTGGATGGGAAGCGGCGATCATCGCGCCAATATCATCAGCACCAATTACTGGGAGATAGGTGTAGGATATTACGCAGGGGGTGGGGATTATTCCCATTATTGGGTCCAAGACTTCGGTTTGCGAGAGGGCCTCTATCCCTTAATCATCAATCGTGATACAACCACGACCGATTCCCGCACGGTCAGTCTGTACATCTATGGTGACTGGGAAGAGATGCGGTTGCGCAATGACGATGGCCCCTGGTCTCACTGGCAGCCTTTCCAAAACGAATTCACCTGGTCCTTAGGTCAGGGGATTGGAACCCATACCGTGACCGCCGAATTACAGGATGGCCAATATACCGTCTCAAGCATAGACGATATCTACCTGACCGTGGACGATGGCACTACGGTGATCGGCAATCTACCCGACGCTCTCCACTTCATTTACAGCATACCAGACCAAGTGTTGGGGCCGGCTTCCTGGAGCGTCACGCCTCTCAATATCACCGACCAAAACCCACTGGCCTGGTCGTTAACCACCCAGGGTCAATGGTTTAGTGTCACTCCCAGCCAGGGTACCACTCCTGACTCGTTTATAATCCAACCGGACAAATTTGACACCAAGCATCCCAATACTTATATCGGAAAATTTACGTTGGTAGTGGACTATCCCCCCGGTGTAGAAGGCTCTCCCCATACCACAGTAGTGACCCTGAAAGTGGTCGACCAAGAGGTTTTCCAGTTGTTCATACCCTTGATTCTAGGTGAGTAAATCAAACAGATCAACGGCTCAAAGGTGACTCCTGGCGAGTCAATCAGAAAACGCGCCCCTCTCGCAGGGAGCCCACCTAATGCTCCGTACCCATCACCACCACGCCGTTGCGCCCAGATTCCTTGACTTTATACATCGCCTGGTCGGCGCTGCGGATCAGGTCGCTTAAGGTACAGATCTCTTCAGAGACACTGCTAACCCCCAGACTTACTGTGATATTAACCTCTCCAGCATCAGTATGGACCGGATCGCTTACGACGTGCTGGTGTAAACGCTCAGCCACTTGGTAGGCGGTCTTGAGATCACTTTCTGAGAGCAAGATTACAAATTCCTCACCGCCGTAACGACCGACAATATCCACCGACCGGGTATTGCGCTTGCAACGGTCAGCCAAAACCCGCAGCACCTGATCCCCATTGTCATGGCCAAAACGATCATTAATCTGCTTGAAATGGTCGATGTCTAACATAATTACCGAAATCGGGAAACCAAAGCGCAGGGCGCGGTCTGTCTCGCGTTGGCCGAGTTCGTACAAACCCCGCCGGTTATACAGACCGGTAAGATCATCGGTAATTGCTAGTTGCTGCGTGCGGATATAGAGCCGGGCATTCTCCATGGCAATAGCCACCTGACTGGCAAACAGCGCAGCCGCCGGCAGGTCTGATTCTTCCAGATCCTTGCCCCACATCATCAGAACGCCCAGCACCTGCTCCTCAGCGATGAGCGGTAGAAAGATGTTTTTGGTTTCGTGGGTTATTCCGACTATTTTAGAAATTCTCCTTCTAATCGAACTTGGCAATTCGGGTTGGGCAGATGAGAAGAACGGTATCATATCTGCCGAGTAAATTGCCCGTCGATCTTGTATGACCGCATGGAATTGAGGAAAATTCTCAGGCGAAACGCGATATTCCCGCGTGCTCATGCCAGCAAGCTTCTCAACCTGGGAAATTATGCCCGATTCTATTGACAGGTAGCATACCTTTAAATTCTCGCTTTCTTTTACTCGCAACGCGATGAGACAGTAAATGCCAAGTTTTTTCAGTTCCGCTCCCAAAGTTCCCATGACTTCATCTGGATCGGCGACCGATTCGATCTGAGAGGCTACATGGCCCAGAGCCATGATCAAACCGTTTGCCCGAGACAGCTGGGTTGTCCTTTGGCGTTGCACCTCCAACGATTGCATTTTAGAAATTGCCAGCGCGATCTGACCGGCAGCCTGTTCGCACAAGCTGATCTCATCCGGGGTGAATTGATGCTCTTCAATAAAGCTGATCATCGCCGCCCCTAATTTTTTACCATCTGCGATCAGCGGCAATGCCACCAAACAACCCTCGAGTGATCGACCCGCTATACCTGGGCTTATGTATGGCGATTTAGATATATCCTCGACGATCAGAACTTTTCCGGCTTTTAGGACCGAAGCAGTCAAAGTAATTTCTCCGGGTTTTACCGGCAAAGATGGGTAGATCTCACGACAAACCCCAAAAGCTGCCATCGGGATTGGCGCCCCCTTGGCTGGGTCCCATAACGTCAGGTAAGCACCATCCGCGCCGATCAGCTCACCCAGTTTGTCAGCCAATCGCTGCATCATGCTGGGGAGATCGGGTGCACTTATAGCCGCATGGGTAATATCGTTCAACAACGCCATTTGGCGAGCATAACCCTGGACCTCTCCGAAAAGGCGGGCGTTTTCGATAGCTGTGGCTGCCTGGTCTGCAAAAGCTTTTAATCGCTCGCCATGCTCATCCGAGAAGAACCCTTCGGTAGCGCTGTTCAAGTTAATAAAACCGACCGTTTCACCTTTAATCAATATCGGAGCGCCTGCATACGAACGCAGCCAACGAGATTGAGGGAAGTCGACCCAACCTGGGTGATTGCGGGTATCCGGGATGACCAGAGGTTGTTTGGTCTCAGACATCTTACACAGCGTGGGTGTATCCGCAATCACCAAGCGTGCCACCGGACCAGTTGTGCTCGGACCACCTGCCTCATAACCCTGAACCCGCACGGGATAAGCGCTGCCTGCCTCCACCAGCATAATCAGAGCCGCGTCGTGAGGCACGACCCGACCGATATTTGTCAGGATACGGTCGAGCACGCCGTCAAAACGCAAGGTGCTGTTGAGCGCCGCGGCTACATCTCTCAATGCCTCCGACAGTATGCGCTGCTGCCGTTCAGCCTCTTCGGCTCGCTTCCGCAAGCTGATATCTTCCAGGCTGCCCTCATAATAAAGCACCTCTCCATCGCCATTGCGTACCGCCCGGACAGAATCCCGCGCCCAGATGGCGGTTCCATCCGACCGGCGTAACTGTAAATCGAAATCTCGCACCATGCCGGTCCGCTCGAGCAACTGGCTTTCCTTATCACGATCATTCGGATTCACATAGATATGGCCAGCGCTAATGGATTGAAGCGATTCCAGGTTAGCATAACCCAACATTTCGACCAGGGAAGGGCTGGCATCCAGGATTTTTCCGTCCGGTGTGGTGCGATAAAGCCCTACCGGTACACCTTCAAACAGGCTGCGGTAACGTTCTCTGCTCTGCTCGAGCTCCTGCTCGGCCTGGACTCGCTCGGTGATATCCGTATTGGCAATCACTCCTCCCTGAACGAAACCATCGTCCTTCATTAATGGGTAAAGCCGGGAAAGCATAAAACGGCGGGAGCCGTTCTTAGAACGGTAGGATAGCTCCAGGTCGTTATAGGAGCTGCCTCTTTCGAATACCTCTACCAGCCGTTCTTCAATCTTGATACGACTGGTCTCATCCCAAAGCAGGTCTTGATAAGCCTCACCAAGAATCTCGTCACCGTACTGTAAGGTTTCACTGCAGGCTTGGTTCCAGCTCTGGATCTTTCCAGACTGGTCGATGGAAAATATGGCGTTCGGAGAGTTTCCGACGGATTGCCGGTCGATTTCCAGGTTAACCTGCAAGGATTGTTCGCTCCGTTTATAAGAATCTAATTCTCTTTTAAGCTCTTTGCGCAAATCGCTCAAGCGTCCGATGCCCATACCGGCCGTCAGCAAAGCTACAAACCCCCAAATACCGCCATTTCCGATTAATTCGAAAAAATCCTGACCGCCCTCCAGATGAAAGAGCGAGAAATGTAACCCAATGACCACCAGGCTAGTGACCAACCCCCAGCGCTGCCCAAAGAAATAGCCTGCAAGCACCACCGGCGCTAGGGATAACAGCATTACCTGGCTATCATGTGGATCAGCGATAATGTAATACCTGGAGATGAAAAAAACAATAGCGACCAATATCAAGATGGCCTGGATCTGCCTCGAAATGCCATGCCAGCGCAGATCAGTCCAGGTGTGCTGGAACCGTTCAAGCAGGGTTGTAAACCCATTTTGGAGCTTCCCCTTGCCTTGGAGGTTCTCCCGTTCGAGCACTTTACGCCTCGCTAATCGGGTTATCGGGTGATGGTGTCCGTGGGTACCTTTCAAGCCTGCGGTAAGCAGCCTCCAGCCCCACCCGATAACTCATAAATTTTTGTATCATTTCCATTTTTTGCAATAAATTATAATTCGATGGGCATCATAAATTAAAAGACCCATCTTGGCAAGATTAAAACCTGTCAAAAACGAGATGTTAAAATTTTTGTTAGGTCTCTCAAAACATATTGCAGTTAGGCAGGCTTGGTCCGCAGGTCGGCACTTAGCGGGTCAGCATCATGGCAGAAGAATTGGTAATTATTCTTGCCGAGCTCTTTAGCGCGATACATGGCTGCATCGGCGTTTTTCAGCAAATTTTCCGCGTCATCGCCATCTTCCGGAGAGATACTGATGCCTATGCTGGCTTGGATATAAACCTCCTGGTGCTCGATAACAAAGGGTTTTGAGAGAGCTTCCAGGATTTTACTGGCAACCGCAGCAGCATCTCCGGTGCACCTGATCTTTTCCAAGATTATCCCAAATTCATCCCCCCCAAAACGGGCTACCGTGTCGCTCCTGCGTATGGCAGCCTGTAATTTGGCAGCCACCCCCTCCAATACCAGATCCCCTTTAATGTGCCCAAAGGTATCGTTAACATTCTTGAATCTATCCAGGTCTAAAAATAACAATCCTATCTGATGGTTGTTACGTCTGGCGCTCTCCAAGGCATGCTTCAGCCGGTCGTAGAACAGGGAACGGTTCGGTATTCTCGTCAGCGGATCGTGGGTTGCCAGGTAACGGAGTTTCTGCTCGGCTCGCTTCCTTTCCGTGATGTCGTGGTAGAGAGCTAAAATGCCGATCTGTTCTTGGTCAACCAGTACCGGTACGCCGTATATTTCGACGTCAACCGGTCTGCCATCTGCCCGCTGCCGCCGGGCAATCTTGTGGATGGTATTCCCCTTGAGTACCTTGTGAGTATAAATGATTGCCTCATCCCGGTTCCTCTTGTCAGTGATCAAATCGTCCAAATCTCTACCAATGGCTTGCTGGCTGTTATATCCAAACAAATTCTCAAAAGCCGGATTGATCGATATGATCTTGTGATGATTGTCAAGGGAAACTACCGCCAGGGGGGTATTGTGTACTAAGGCTTCAAAGTACTGCTTCTGGGTAGTTATTTCCAGGGTGCGACTGTCAATGCGATCCTCAAGGGTAGCGCGCCCTTCCTCCAGCTCCTGGTTTTTCTGAATCAACTGGTTTTGAGTGAGCTGTTCCCGCTCTTTAGATATCCGGATGGCTTGCATGGCTATGCTCAAGATCAAAGCGGCCAGCATTAGGGCGATCACCTGGAAAATTAGCCTATGTTCAGCTAAGATCAGCATGCTGGCAGTCGGCAGAGCCCCCACCCTTTGCAGGAAAAACAATGAAAGCACTGAAATGCAACTCAGACCGGCAAACCCATAAGCATAACGTTCTCCAGCCAGTAAACCAGCGATAATTATTACGATAATATAGATTGGAAGGGCAGGGCTTTCTAAGCCTCCATGCAGATAAACTGCCACGTAACTTATCACCAACCAAATTGAAAGTGCCAGTTGGAGTGTCGCCAGTTTCACCCGGCCATAGTGCAAGGGTAGCAGGCACAGGCTTACTAACAGTTCCGTGAATGCCATAACCTTCCAGAGGGTAAGAGGCATTCCAACTGTGCTGGCAATCACCAATCCAGATAACAAGTTAACCAGCAAAGTGATCACCAAGGTAGTCCTGAGGGTAACCGCCTGGCGTGATCGCGCCGAATCCTCAAGAACAGATGGGGTGAATATTTCTTTCAAGCGATGGTACATAAAAAAATCCTAACGAGGGTCTTTCTCAGTAATTTGCCTGGTTTGGCCTGTATCGTCCTAGCAAGAAATCCTTCAGAATTTGAGCATATCCGTATATTCTCACAACGGATTTCGACTTTGCTGAAGGAAAATGTTCCAAAGTCAATTAGAGCAGGACTTACGCAGTTGGTGAGAGGATGGGGGTGTTTGGGTGGGCGTTGCCCACCCAAACACCCCCAATTTACCCCTGAACTGCGTAACTACTATAGTAGTATATCTGCTATTTGTCCTTTTAAATTGATATTTCCATCAGAACGCTTCATTATTAGGCAGTGGACGGTTACACTTTTGCAAGGTCATCCCGGCAGTTGTCTCAGACCCCCGAATTTTCATCCTCACAGGTGCCAATCCTGAGTAAGTTCCTGGATGGCTTGTTGGATGTCACGTTCCCACTTGGAAGCGCGGTCTATTTCCAGAGTCTTTTGAGTACGCAGTAAATTTGCCAGACGCACTACTGCCATACCCATCAACGAGACCATCCGCTCGTGCTGCTCCAAGGTCTGGATTTCATCAATCCAATCTGCCAGACGTCGTATCAGCGAGCGGTACATGGCGATTTCCTGGCGGAGACCTTCTTCACTGCTATCGGGCTGAAGGCTGGCCTCTTGAGCAGCTTGCCTTGCGGTTGGCAGAGAGATATTGGCGTCGTCTCGATCTTCCATAATGGTCACTTCAATATAAGTATAGCACAAATGTTCTATGACCGCAAGCAGTTAATTTGGAATTTCTCACCAGTTTGTTTTTGACTTTAAACGACCCACCCCGCCATGAGACCCAAGTATCACTTTCCTCTTAAAATCAGATATACTAATAACACCATTATCTTCTTCCCAAATTTCGTCACCAAAACCATGGATGAGATATATTTTCTGATATTGATCACAAAAGTAGAGACAGAGGTATTTCGGGACCATAAGCATTTTTCAGGTGAATATGATGACCGCTAAACCGTACAACCCGTTTGTGACCGCTCAAAACCAATTTGATCGCGCCGCTGATTTACTTGAGTTGCATCAAGCCAGTCGCGATTTGCTTCGATATCCCATGCGAGAATACCGTTTCAGCATTCCTGTCCGCATGGATGATGGGGGTGTGCAGATATTCCGCGGCTTCAGGGTACAGCATAATGATGCCCGCGGCCCAGGCAAAGGAGGCCTCCGTTTTCACCCTCAAGGGACCATTGATACGCTGCGAGCTCTGGCCATGTGGATGACCTGGAAATGTGCGGTGGTCGATGTTCCCCTGGGTGGAAGTATGGGTGGGGTTATCTGTGATCCTCACAACTTAAGTCTCTTAGAGCAAGAGAGGCTTTGCAGAGGCTGGGTCAGACAAATCGCCAGGAATGTTGGTCCGATTTCAGATATTCCTGAACCGGACGTTATGACCAATGCCCAGCACATGTTATGGATGCTGGATGAGTTTGAAACCATCCATGGAGCCAAATACCCTGGCTTCATAACCGGCAAACCAGTCGAGATGGGAGGCTCGCTTGGCAGAGAGGAATCAACCGGATTTGGGGTTGTTATCGCTTTGCGAGAGGCTTTGAAAGAGTTGGGGATTGAACCCGAGGGCACCACCGCCAGTTTTCAGGGGTTTGGCAGCGTTGCCCGCTATGCTATTCGTTTTTACCAGCAAATGGGCGGCGTGGTCAGTTCTGTCTCGTGCTGGAACCAGGAGGATGAAACCGCATACACCTTCCTGAAGCAAGATGGCATCGATCTCGATGAATTGGTCGCCATTTCCAACCGATATGGGGAGATCGACAAGCACCGGGCTCAAGATTTAGCATACCAGGTCTTGCCGGGTGAGGCCTGGATTGAGCAAAAAGTTGACATCTTAGTTCCGGCTGCTCTGGAAAATCAGATCACCGCCGAGAATGTGAATACCATCAATAATCGCGTCCGAATTATTGCCGAAGGTGCAAACGGGCCCACCACCCCTGAAGCAGAGTCTGTTCTGCGGGAACGTGGCGTTCACATCATCCCCGACCTGCTAGCCAATGCTGGTGGGGTCATCTGTAGCTACTTTGAGCAGGTACAAAGTAACAATAACTATTACTGGCAAAAAGATGAAATCTTTGGACAACTCGATGTAAAGATGACCTCCGCTTATTTGGATGTGTGGGATTTTGCCAAAACTCATGGGTTCAACCTACGGGATGCTGCTTACGTCATCGCGGTTGATCGAGTTGTCCGGGCTTGCAGCGAACGTGGATGGGTGTAAGGCGAAGATAATAAAATGGTCAAAACAACTCAGGATTCGTTCAGTCAATCTCCTGACCATGTCTTTTTCGGGTCGAGCGGTGCGTTTCGCAAGATTGGCGCAGGCTCCCTGGGGGGTAAGGCGCAAGGATTGGCATATATCCACGATGTACTTCTCAACGAATTTCATTCTGATGAATTTCCAGAGATTCAGGTAAAAATACCCGCTATGGCGGTCATATGCACAGACATCTTCGAAAAGTTCATGGCGCGCAATGACCTCTATAAGGTTGCTTATGCTGACCTCCCCGAGAATCGGATTGCCTTGGCCTTCCAACGGGCAGATTTGCCGTTTGAAGTACTCGGTGAGTTGCGTAGGTTGATCGCTCAGGTACACACACCTTTGGCGATCCGGTCATCCAGCTTATTGGAAGATGCCACATACGAGTCATTTGCGGGTATCTACGCCACCAAGATGATCCCGAACAATCAATACGATGTCAACACTCGCTTCCGAAGATTGGTTGAGGCGATCAAGCTGGTCTACGCCTCCACATATTTCAAAGCAGCCAAGGATTACTTGAAAATAACGAACCACCACCTCGAAGATGAAAAGATGGCTGTCATTATCCAGGAAGAAGTTGGCAAGAGGCACGGGGACGGATATTACCCGGAGTTATCAGGTGTGGCGCGCTCCTACAACTTCTACCCGGTGGGACGGGCGAAACCCGAAGACGGGGTCGTTCACCTGGCCTTAGGGTTGGGTAAAACCATTGTTGATGGTGGCATATCCTGGAGTTATTCGCCGGCTTATCCCAAGGTCGATCCCCCTTCTCGGTCTGTCGAGGAATTACTTAAACAAAGCCAGACCCAATTTTGGGCGGTAAACATGGGAGATCCACCGGATTACAATCCAATCGAGGAAACCGAATATTTATTACTAAAGGATATCACGGTGGCGGAAGCGGATGGCACGCTGCGTTACCTGGCATCCACCTATGATCCTTACGCCCGGCGGCTATCTATTGGTCTTGGAAGCAAAGGACCCAGGGTTCTTACCTTTGCACCGCTCCTGGTTTTGGAAGAGATCCCGATCAATAAGTTAGTCGCTTCTCTCTTGTCCATCAGCGAGACGGCCCTCGAGGGTCCTGTGGAAATCGAGTTTGCCATGACCTTCAACCCACCTCGCTTCGGCTTTCTTCAAATTCGGCGCATGGTTGTGTTTAAAAATAAAGTCGAGATCACAGAGCAGGAGATGGCTGGCGATAATGTCTTATTGGCCTCTGAAAATGTGTTAGGGAATGGCGTAATAAAAAATGTTCGAGACATTGTTTATGTTCAACCCGAGCATTTTGAATCCAAATTTACGCGCGCCATTGCTCTGGAGTTGGCCAAGATAAACCGGAGCCTGGTCGATGCAGGTCATCCCTATTTATTAATCGTTTTGGGCAGACTGGGCACCACCGACCAGTGGTTAGGGATCCCGATCAACTGGGGGCAGGTGTCAGGAGCCAAAGCGATTGTAGAAGCGACAAAAGAAGATTTTAATGTGGTCCTCAGCCAGGGATCGCACTATTTCCACAATTTAACCAGCCTGGGGGTATGTTATTTCTCTGTTCCCTTTTCAAGCAAGTATAAAATCGATTGGGATTGGTTGAGTAAACAAGAGATCAAGGAAGAAAGCCAACATATTCGCCATGTGAGACTCCCGATACCGTTGACCATCATGGTCGATGGGTGCGGAGGCACAGGCGTGATCCATAAATCATAAGGATAGAACCATGAGCAGCCAGGATAAACCTATCGATCGATTGGTCCACGATCTACAAGAGAGGGCTAAAGAACTCAATTGTCTTTATAAGGTTCAAGAGCTTTTGAGCAATCCAAAAATCACTGTCGATGAAATTTTTAAGGGCATCATCAAGGCTCTTCCCCCTGGATGGCAGTACCCCGATATTTGTCAGGCAGAGATAATTTTTGAGGACAAGACTTTCCAGTCACCGAATTTCAGGAAAGCCCCCTGGGTGCAGAGTAGCGATATCCTTGTTCAAGATGAACCCATCGGGCGCGTCAGCGTTTATTACTCCGAAGAGAGACCAAAGGAAGATGAAGGCCCATTTCTTAAGGAAGAAAGAAAATTAATCGATACGATCGCAGAACAATTAGGGTATTACATTTTAAACCAGCAATTGAAGGAAGTCTTCGAAGAACAACGCAAATCGGAGAAGGAGCGTAAAGCAGAATGGTGGGTTATTCTAAACTTGCTCAGGAGAACCGACCCGAAATTGCTAATCCAGGTATCCAGGAAAATGATTAATTTCCTTTGCTGGAATGGGGTCCCGGAAGCTGAGCGATTATTGGAATATTTTAGCCCGACCTACCGGCAGGAGAGCGAGGTATTAGAGGTTAATCGGCCTTATGAGATTAAAGCAGGCAAGGATGCGCTGGCCGTTAGTGACGACGTCTTTGAACTGGCTGGCAATTACTTATCCGAAGAGACCGTCCTCGAGAGTATCCACCAATGGATTAAGGAAGAACAATCGGATTTTTTGATCAATGTCCTGGTGAACCCTGGTTCTTCATTGGACGAGATAAGCACTGTAATTGAACGATACCATCGCTTAGCGCTTCAAGGGCTGGAGCTTTCCGGACCCCGGGAGCGCAGTGTTCGGGTGTCGCTCATCCGCCGTCTGTTGAACGATCAACCTGAGTTCATCGATATCGCCATGCGATACCTTGAAGTAGTCGATTTTATCGATCTCTTGCAACACATCATCTATCCTGTCGGTAGTCATGGGAAAGTGGGCGGTAAGGGTTCTGGCCTCTTCTTGGCCATGCAAATCTTGAAAAAATCACGTAGAAATGGAGACTTGATCCATCAGGTGCGCATGCCTAAAACCTGGTACATCGCCTCCGATAACCTCTTCTATTTCATGGGGTACAACGGATTGGAAGATATCGTTGAACAAAAGTACAAGGATCTGAACCAGGTACGCCAGGAATATCCTTACGTCGTGCACGTTTTCAAAAACTCATCCTTGCCTCCCGAAATTGTAAAGGGCCTCTCTTTGGCGTTGGATGACCTTGGGGATGTTCCCTTGATCGTGCGCAGCTCAAGTCTATTAGAGGATCACACCGGAATGGCTTTCGCTGGTAAATACAAGAGTCTCTTTATCGCCAACCAGGGCACAAAAGAGCAACGGCTGAAAGCCCTCATAGATGCGATTGCAGAAGTTTACGCTTCCATGTTTGCCCCCGACCCAATCGAGTACCGCATTGAACATGGCTTGGTAGATCATCACGAAGAAATGGGCATCATGATCCAGGAGGTTGTAGGCGCAAGGGTTGGACACTATTACTTTCCAGCTTTTGCTGGGGTCGCATTTAGTTGTAATGAGTCCCCCTGGTCAAGCCGTATCAAACGGGAGGACGGTTTGGTGCGCATGGTTCCTGGTTTAGGTACCCGGGCGGTAGACCGACTCAGCAACGACTATCCTATATTGGCTGCGCCTGGCCAGCCGGGTCTGCGAGTTAATACCTCCTTGGATGAGATCATCCGATATTCTCCCAGTAAAGCCGACGTGATTGATCTGGAAACCGATTCTTTTGAAACCGTTGACGTACGCGCCTTGCTAAAAGACTTTGGCCAGGAATATCCTGGTATCCAGCAAATGGTTTCAGTTTTTTCGCAAGACCATATTTATCAACCCAGAACCCTCCGGATTGATTTTGAGGGTGATAATTTAGTGGTCACATTTGAAGGTTTGTTATCTAACACATCTTTTTTGAAGCAAATCCACGCCACCCTGAGCGAACTTCAGGAAAAATTCATGCACCCCGTGGATATTGAGTTTGCTTCTGACGGAACAGATTTTTATCTGCTGCAGTGCCGCTCCCAAAGTTACCGGGAAGACAGCAAACCTGCTTCGATCCCAAGGGGCATCCCCGCAGGTAAAATCGTGTTCTCAGCCAATCGATATATATCCAATGGAACGGTTTCCAATATCACCCACATCGTATACATTGATCCTCAGAAGTATAGCGATTTACCGGATTACCAAGATTTGATTACAGTGGGTCGCATCGTTGGCAGGCTCAACAAGATCCTGCAAAGGCGCCAGTTCATTTTGATGGGGCCTGGACGTTGGGGCAGCCGCGGTGATCTGAAGCTGGGTGTGCGGGTAACTTATTCGGATATCAGCAACACCTCAATGTTGATCGAGATCGCACGCAAACGTGGGGATTATGTGCCCGATCCTTCCTTTGGAACCCACTTTTTCCAGGATCTTGTGGAGGCCTCCATCCGCTATTTACCGCTTTATCCGGATAATTCCGCGGTCCTATTTAATGAGGAATTTCTTACTGCCTCAAAGAATATCCTGGCGGATATATTACCGGAGTTCGCCGGTCTTTCTGAGGTGGTCAGGGTGATAGACATCCCCAATTCGACGGGTGGTCTGGTCTTACAGGTTTTTATGAATGCGGTTGCTGGAGAAGCCATTGCCATCCTGACGGAGCCAACTGAAACGTTTGAGATTGATGTTGAGAAGGGGAACGGGCATATTCATCCCAGATTAAGGGAGGACATCCATTGGCGATGGCGACTTCAAAGTGTCGAGAACATCGCCGCCCAGCTCGATCCGGAGCGTTTCGGCGTTAAGGGGTTTTATATACTTGGCAGCACTAAAAGCGGCACTGCCGGACCGCAAAGTGATATCGATGTCTTGATCCATTTTCAGGGGACCAAAGCCCAGCGAGGTGAATTACTCACCTGGCTGGATGGTTGGAGCCTGAGCTTGAGCCAGATCAACTATATGCGTACGGGATATAAAACCGATGGGTTATTGGATGTCCACATCATCACGGATGAGGACATCGAAAAACGTACCAGTTACGCCATCAAGATCGGGGCAGCCACTGATGCTGTCAGGCCGCTGGCACTGGGTACTGCCCTGAAGAAAATCAAAAACTAAAGCAGTTCTCGCCAGGCGTTTTCTGGCGTCTCCGGGTCAAAGCGCACCAGGGCCAATTCGGGCCCATCATGGGCCGCTGAAAATAAATACGTGCGCCCGATCCGGTCTTTCCACGAACCGGTTAGCTTGGTTGATTCATGGATATGCCCGTGCATTGTGATTAGGGGTTGGTGAGTCTCGATCAGCCTTTTTACCGCGATGCTGCCGAGATGCAAGTCCAATGGTACGTGATCAACCATCTGGCCATTCAAGGCAGCCCGATCTAAATTGGTTTGATATGGGGGGGTATGGAAGAGCATGACCGCCTTTGAAAGGTCATCCTTTCCGACCAGGTTTTCCAGGTCATTTTGAATAGTGGCGTATTTGGCTTCGTTTTCAGGAATGGGGATCGAATGCCAACCTGCTTCTGGCGGAATGCAGTCCGGATCCACGTACCGGGATACGTCATACTTTTCCCAGTCTTTCAACCGGAAGGGGGTTGGAGGCACATAGGCGTATCCATAGACCGTGAACCCCCCAAACCCCACCCTTTTTTCATGGATGTAATCCCAGATACCCTCTGGTTCTGCTTCGATAACCTCCTTTTCTTCTTGGCGAAAGTCATCATTCCCAAGTATCAGGAAAACTCGAGGATAAGCGCTCCCTAATCTCTCCTTCAACTTGATGAAGCTTGGCAGCAAAAACCCCTTGACGAAACTTCTACCCGGGATGGAATCTTGAACGCCCGAGGTCAACCCCGAGGGGAGCAGATCACCTCCCAAGAAAACCGCCGCGGGTTTTTCTCCTGCAATCGCCTCGAAAAGCTTCTGATAGTGGTATAGTTGACCGTGAAGGTCAGAGACAAAAAAACAGATAGCCATAGGTATTGGTCATGCAATTATATGGGTACCAAACGTCGAATTCCTTTACGATATTATACGCCCCACTAAGAAACCCTATTACCCTTGCAGGGTCTAACACCATGAAAAGCTCTTTAGAGGTCCCTAATCTACACCTCCAAACAAACGATTGTCATTCGATCCAAGAGACCGGTTCGCAGCTGTCATTGCGATGAGCCGCCCAGTGGCGAAGGTGCAATCCGCCCCTCCGCAGCTGTCATCCCGATGAGCTGCACACCCTCGCAGCTGTCATTGCGATGAGCCGCCCAGCGGCGAAGGTGCAATCCGCCCCTCCGCAGCTGTCATCCCGATGAGCTGCACACCCTCGCAGCTGTCATTGCGATGAGCCACGGAGTGGCGAAGAAGCAATCCACTACTCGATTGCAGTTTGCTTCGGGCGAAAGAACATCGCCCTCGCAAAGACAGCTGAATTTAAGGGTTTTCTGATTACCTCCGAACTTTTTTCTCAACTTGAGACGGTATATTTGCCCCGCCAGGTATTGTATGCGATAATAGGAAGAACTCCTTAGGCAACCTTTTTGCACCCCTGATGATGCCTATATCGAATAGCCATGAAATCGAGCGCTTGAATAGAGAACTACACGCTCTGACTGAAGTTGCTAAAACACTCACAAAGCCGCTGAACTTGCCTGAGTTGCTAGATGCGATCATGGCAAAACTGATCGGTGTGCTTGAACCGGCGGAGGTTGGCGCAGTGATGCTCTGGGATCCCTCCGCGGGTTTGTTTCGTCCCGGAGCAGTTTTTGGTTATGACCTCGAAATCTTGAAAGAGATCGGTTTGCAAGCTGGTGAATCAGTCACCGGCAAGGTATACGAAAAAGGAGAAGCCCTACTCTGGAGCTTACCTGAGGAGGTCGCTCGAGCCA
>Ga0307435_1000619_pt1 | contig 15628 bp, 8 predicted proteins | sample SalMarWE160470MG_FD_202164 | JGI IMG/M metagenome (GOLD analysis project Ga0307435, IMG submission 202164) | Salt marsh sediment microbial communities from the Plum Island Ecosystem LTER, Massachusetts, United States - WE1604-70 | ecosystem: Environmental > Aquatic > Marine > Intertidal zone >... | reverse complement strand
GACCTTGGCTGCACCGTCTTTGGCTGCCGCCCGAATATTGGTAAGCTGCTTACTTTTTACCGCGTTGACAGGTATGTCATTCTCCTTGCAGTGCTCCCCGACCACCTGTCCTTCATATACTTTTCCCCCAGGCTCAACAAAAAAAATACCTCGGTCATACAAAGCATCAAGTGCATAAGCCGTCACCTGTCCCGTAGCGGTCGCAATCATAACACCTGCCTTACGCTGAGGTATCGCTCCACGCATCGGCTCATATCTTTCAAACGAATGATGCATAATTGCTCTGCCCTGGGTCGCATTCATCATCCTGGCATGAAGGCCGAACAAACCACGTGATGGTATAAAAAATTCCATATGAATAAAATCGTTTGTTCCGCTTTTGGCATCTATTTTAATGATTTCACTTCGCCTGTCACCCAAAAGACTCATTACTGAGCCCTGACAATCCAACGGGCAGTCCACCGCAAGTAATTCTATCGGTTCATGACGTCTGCCCTCAACTATTTTCAAAATTACATTCGGCTTACCCACGCATATCTCATACCCTTCACGCCGCATATTCTCCAGCAAAATGCCAAGATGCATAAGCCCTCTGCCCGAAACATTGAATTCTTCAGGTGTCTGCCCGGCTTCAACCCTAAGCGAGATATTGTGTTGAAGCTCTTTTTCAAGTCTTTCGCCAATCTGCCTGCTCGTAACGTATTTGCCATCTCTGCCGGCAAAAGGCCCGTCGTTGACTCTGAATGTCATTGTCATCGTCGGCTCATCTACAGAAATAACCGCAAGCACCGAAGGATTATCCGCACAAGCGATAGTGTCGCCAATCTCAATAGGGTCAAGTCCCGATATCGCACATATATCGCCCGCCTGAGCGGCTGAAACCTGCTTTCGGCCAAGGCCATGAAACTGATGAATCTGCGCAATTTGTTGTTGTGTATGCAGGCCGTTTTTGTCGATTACAGTAACTTTCTGGCCTTGGCTTATCTGTCCCGCAAAAATCCTGCCTATTGCTATCCGTCCCACATAGTCCGAATATTCCTGATTCGTCACCTGCATTTGCAGAGGAGCATCTGGGATGGCCCGCGGAGCTGGAACATTATTTATGATAGTCTCGAATATCACCTGCATATTGTCGGTCTGCTTAACGAGATCCGTCGTTGCCCAGCCTTGCCTTGCAGATGCGTAAATACAAGGAAAATCGAGAGCCTTATCATCGACGCCGAGCTGAACAAGCAAATCGAATATTTCGTTCACGACCTCCTGCGGCCTGCTGTTTTCGCGGTCAATTTTGTTGACTATAACTATTGGTCTTAGCTTGTGCTCGAGCGCCTTGGTTAATACAAATCTTGTCTGCGGCATAGGCCCTTCAAAAGCATCGACCAAAAGCAGCACGCCGTCCGCCATTTTCAAAACGCGTTCAACCTCTCCGCCGAAATCAGCATGTCCCGGCGTGTCGATTATATTGATTTTATATTCATCACCTTTAGAGTCCGTGTAGTAGATCGCACAGTTTTTACTCAGAATTGTTATGCCGCGCTCCCGTTCGAGCGGATTCGAATCCATAATCAATCCATGCTCGCTGCCTGCCAGCTTATCAAGCTCCTCCTGCCGAAACATTCCCGACTGGTACAGAAGCTGATCCACCAGCGTTGTCTTACCGTGGTCAACATGAGCAATTATTGCTACATTACGAATATAATCTGAATACATAACAAAATCTTAAAAAGGATTTGAGAATATTCAGGACTTGGTTTCAGCCACGTCGAGAAACGGGCAATTCTACTTTGTTTTTCATGAATGTCAATACACAACTGTGTAATATTACCGACAAAAATGCATTTCACGGCTGGTGGTGAATAGTAGCCCTAAGTAATTCCGCCTGTCCGTCTATAAAAGATTCGCCGACCGGCGATTCGATATTGGAACCAACTTCACCATTTGACAAATGGCTAATAACGCGTTATTTTCCAGACAAGATTCATTAAGGTCATTTTCAAAGGAGATGTCAAATGATAACAAGCTGTAAAAATAAGATAGAGCTCACGGACTGGCGGCGGATGCTTCCTGCTGTTTTGCTGTTGACAAGCGTTATATTGCTCTGCGGAGAAACTGCTGCACAGTCCCCCGATAAGGTCTTCGATGTCCGCCAATACGGTGCCAAAGGTGACGGAAAAACTCTCGACACCGAAGCCATCCAAAAAGCGCTCGATGAATGCGGCCAAACCGGCGGCGGCATCGTGCAGTTCCCACCAGGCACGTATTTGAGCAAGCCGATTGTCCTGCAGAGCAAGACCATCCTGCAGCTCGATGAGGGTGCGAAATTGCAGGCAACCACCAACCACGCCGATTTCATGAAGACGCCCGGCGACTGGCTGAGCGCCAGGGGCGGCAGTGATTTTATCCCGTTCATCAGCGGCAAAGACCTTACGGATGTCACTATCACCGGCAAAGGCACAATCGACGGCAGCGGCGAGGTCTGGTGGGGACCAGCCGAGGAGGCGCGGCGAAAGAAGTCGGGTTACACTCTGCCGCGGCCGAACTTGATTATTCTGACCCGCTGTAAAAATGTCAAAATCACCAGCGTCACCATTCAGAACGCGCCTAAATTCCATCTGGTGCCCACTGACTGTGAGGATGTGGTCATTGAAGGTGTGATCTTCAAGGCACCTGCCGACTCTCCGAATACAGATGCCATTGACCCGAGCGTGAGCCGTCGAGTGCTTATCAGCCGGTGCATTATCGATGTGGGTGATGACAACGTAGCCATCAAATCCGGCAAGAAAATGAACGGACGCGAGTTCGCCTGCGAGGATATCACGGTGAGCGATTGCGTGTTCCTGCACGGCCACGGCATGTCCATAGGCAGCGAAACCGTGGGCGGTGTACGCAATCTTACCGTCCAACGCTGCACATTCGAAAATACCGATAACGGCCTTCGGATCAAATCCTATCGAGGCAGAGGCGGCCTGGTGGAAAACATCACCTACAGCGACATCACCATGAAGAATGTGACTGTCCCCATCAGTATCTCTGGTTATTATCCGAAAGTCCCCACGGAAAATGAGGCCCAGCCCGTCACGCCCGAAACGCCTGTCTATCACAACATCCGCATTACGAACCTCACGGCCACCAGCCCGCGCAGCGCCGGTCTCATTGTCGGCCTGCCTGAGAGTCAGATATCGGATGTCGTGCTCGAAAACGTCTGCATATCCGCGCCCGTCGGCCTGACAGTTCGCAATGCCAAAGGCGTCAAGATCAAGAATGTGAAAATTGAAGTTAAGGAGGGCCAGCCGTTTATATTGGATAACGCGGTCGTTGAAGAATTGGATAAAGCTGAAAAACCATAAGGTGCTGACATAAAAAGAGTGCCAAGACAAGCTTTGTGGCAAGTGAAATTGGCTTTGATTGGGTTTGTTTTCACCAAACGTCCGGTGCAATTTTATTCTCATAATCTCTTGTTGTAATTAAGTTTACATCCATTTGACTTTTTCGAAAATTGGCTTTGTTTTGCAAAAAAAGGGCCGATTTGTACCTGTGGCAGAGCTAGAGTATTCTCGACAATTGTAGAGCAATTTGGGATTGCGTAAAATTGACAGCATAGGCAAACAAGTACCTTGAGGAAAAGTTGCCCATCCCACCGGCTGAATCTTGATTTTTGCGTTGTGGTTTTACGTTATGCATTGAGAATTCAGGTTTTTTGAAAATTTAATATTGTCCATTCTCCGTAGTACCTACTTCCCTAAGGGACTGCGAAGACTGGAACTACGAAGGATGAATTTAGAGTTTAGGATTTAGTGCTTAGAATTTTACACCTTAGGGGTTACTTCTGAGTTCCGTCATCCTCCATCTGTCTTCTGTATGAACCGTGATATGCTATACTCTTATGTACGCGATACGATATACGCTATACGCGTTACGAGGTCATATTATACCCAAAAAAGGCAAAAAAACAAGCAAAATCTTTCTCAATGCTCGATTCTTGATCCTTGCTGCTCGATTATCTTTGGTAGGTTAGGCATGGATTATCCTGCAAATAATTTATCCTTTTGCCATTGATAGGGGTTATTAACTATATATTCACGAATACGCCGCAACGATATTTCATCACGAACAATCTGTTCGTAATAATTGCGTTGCCACAATTTGCCTTCGAACGGTTCCCAATGGTTTTGTTTCACATTGCGTATATATTCATTGGTTGTCATGGTTTTAAACCATTGAACCATTTTATATATTGGCCGTCCCCGTAGGGGCGAACCTGTGTGTTTGCCCTTTCCTTCAAGGCAGACACATAGGTCTGCCCCTACCGGATCTGCCCCTACCGTCTCGACGATGTTTATGATACCGTGACAATGGTTTGGCATTACCACGTATTTATCGATTTCAATATTGGCGTATTTGTTTTTTAATTCATTCCACCAACGACCAATCATTTTGCCCGCATCATTCAAAATAATCCGGCCTTTTTCGATTTTCCCGAACAGGCACCGCCGCCCTTGCGTGCAAACGGTAATAAAATAATACCCGCACTGCGAATAATCATATCCCTTTAATCGAAACGACCGGCGATGATGAATATCTGGATTATATTTCATAATTGTATGGGCTGTATGGGCAAACCTTGTTGGGGCGAACCTACGTGTTCGCCCTCTCTCTTCCCTGCCTGTTCGCCCTTATTTATCCGCCGTGTTCGCCCTGATTCACTCTTATTTCCCCCTTCATAAGTTTCGGCAAAAGTGAATCATGCAGGCAGTCCCAAATCGTTATCACCGGAGTCACAAGCAAAAAAGCATCTGAAAATCTCGCATCCTAAGAATTAGTGAGCTTGTTTAATCTCTGCTATCACAACCAAGACTTTCTCCGCCATTTTGTTGTTTCTTAAATCTGTTTACAGTAAATAATTTCAAGTAATGTTACTACTTAAGCCAACAAAAACAAACAGATTTTACCCGCCTTTACTACGCCGTGTCCGGCTACGGCTTGGCGCTACGCCGAGACGAGTCAGGGCGTAGCCTTATCTCACGGTAAAAATTTTCTTGCCAGGTAGGCCGAGGCCGATAAAATCTTCTTTCCCAGTTGTAATAATCTGCGAAGCTCGTCTCGGCGAAGGCTCTATAGTGACCAAAGAAGCAATCCAGGCGCTCCGGGCCAAGCCGTAGCCGGGAAGGTGCCGGATATGCAATCTAAAATTAAGTTAAAAAGCAATCAAACAATATTGTTCATCGGCGACAGCATAACCGATGCCGACAGAGACTGGCCGGCTTATAGGCCGTTCGGCTTTGGGTATGTACACTTTGTGGCGAACACCCTTCTGGCGAAGTACCCTGAATTGAATATCAGTATTATAAATGCGGGTATCAGCGGAAATACCATACGGGATTTGAAGTGTCGATGGGAGAAAGATTGCATCAAATATAAGCCGGATATCTTGAGTGTTCTTATCGGCGTAAACGATGTCTGGAGACATTATGCAACTGCGGAGAAGCTGCCACAGGCTGTATACGAGAATGAATATGAACTAACATACCGGCAGTTACTCTCACAGGCAAAAGAGCGTTGTAATTGTCTATTGGTGCTTATGGAACCGTTTATGTTTTGCGACGACGCAGAAAACGAAATATTCAAAGACTTGCGCGGTTATATAAATATCGTTGAGCGTCTGGCGGAAGAATTTGGAGCTGTTTTAGTCCCGCTGCAAAGTGAAATCGACAAACAAATCAAGCTGGTGCCGCCTGAAAAATGGTCGTCGGATTCAGTGCATCCGTATGTGTGGGTACACGCCTGGATTGCTCAGCGCTGGATTGAGGCAACCGGTCTTTAATAAATCGGCTCTGTAAAAAAAAATTTTCTTCGTAGCTTAAGCAAATATAAGGACTAAGAAAAGAGTCATCAAATATGCACGAAATTTTTGAACTTTTAACTTTACACTAACTAAGGTGGCCAGTAAGTTGATAACTTGTTTTCTCAACAACATGTTGTTTTGTTCCGTTATATTTTTCTATATATTGTGGTTATATTTTCTTCGCAGGGAGGCGCATCGATGTCTTATAAATTCAAGCCTGAGAATCCTTTCAGGAATCAGCAATCCGAAATGAAAACCGCTTCAGAATCCTCAGAATCGATGGGTTTGAAGATCGAGCATTTCTTCTCAGCTCCGGGCGTACACCCGTTTGAACAGCTTGAATGGGAAACGCGCTCAGCTAAGATTACCGGCGACAATGGACAGGTAATCTTCGAGCAGAATAATATCGAAGTGCCGGTAACGTGGAGCCAGTTAGCAACAAAGGTTGTAGCAAGCAAATATTTCTATGGTGATGTCGAGACCGGACAGCGGGAGCATTCCGTAAAGCAGCTTGTTCACCGTGTTTGCAGAACAATAGCTAATCGCGGCAAGAGAAATGGCTATTTCGCTACTGATAAAGACGCTGAAACTTTCTATAACGAGCTGACCTGGCTGTGCGTGAATCAATACGGGGCATTCAACTCACCTGTATGGTTCAATGTAGGTCTTTTCGATGTTTACGGCATAGCCGGCAGCGGACACAACTTCCATTGGGACCCTCAGCGCAAAGAAGCTGTTGTTGCATGTCAAAACAGCTATGAATATCCACAGGCATCAGCCTGCTTTATCCAGTCAGTTAAAGACTCGATGGAAGACATAATGCGACTGGCAACAAGTGAAGCGATGCTCTTTAAGCACGGCTCCGGCACCGGAACCGACTTATCAACACTGAGAAGCAGTAAAGAGAAGCTCTCCGGCGGCGGCAGACCCTCCGGGCCTTTGAGCTTTATGAGGGTCTATGACCAGATAGCGGCGGTGATTAAATCAGGTGGTAAGACCCGAAGAGCTGCGAAAATGCAATCATTGAAAGTTGACCACCCCGATATCAAAGAATTTATTACCTGCAAAACCGAAGAGGAAAAAAAGGCCTGGGCACTCATTGAGGCCGGCTACGATGGTGATCACAATGCCGAGGCATATAACAGCGTAGCATTTCAAAACACAAATCTTTCTATACGGGTTACCGATGAGTTTATGCAGGCGGTGGAAAAGGATGACACATGGTCGACCTATGCCGTTACTACAGGCGAAAAAATGGGCGAGCATTCAGCCAGCCAGCTTATGGAGCTGATTGCAGAGGGCACAAGAATCTGCGGCGATCCCGGTTTGCAGTACCACAGCACAATCAACCGCTGGCACACTTGTCCAGCTTCGGGTCCGATTAACGCATCAAATCCATGCAGTGAATATATGTTCATAGATAATTCAGCCTGCAATCTGGCCTCACTTAATCTTATGAAGTTCTGCAAGGAGGATGGCTCCTTCGACATTATCAGTATTAAAAAAGCGGTTCGGCTCTTTATAATCGCTCAGGAGATTCTGGTGGACAATGGCAGCTACCCGGATAAATCAATTGCCGTGAATAGCCATTTGTTCCGTCCGCTTGGGCTGGGCTACGCCAATCTCGGTTCTCTTGTTATGAGCGAGGCTCTTACCTACGATTCCGACCAGGCAAGGGCGATGGCTTCTGCTGTCAGCGCTATAATGACCGGAGCTGCTTACACAGCCAGCGCAGAGTTAGCCTCGATAAAAGGACCTTTTGACCAGTTTGACAAAAACCGTGAGTCAATACTCAAAGTGATAAGCATGCACCGCCAGCACGCCTGCGACATCCCGGAATCCTATTGCCCACATTATCTTCGCAACGCAGCCAAGGACGTCTGGGATGAGGCATTCGACGCCGGCTCAAAGATAGGCTTTCGTAACGCCCAAGTGACTGTGCTTGCGCCGACGGGAACAATCGGTTTTATGATGGATTGCGATACTACCGGCATTGAGCCGGACATAGCATTGGTTAAATACAAATTATTGGCCGGCGGCGGGATGCTCAAACTCGTCAACAGAACCGTGCCGATGGCTCTCGAACGGCTCGGCTACAGCGTCAACGACATCAAATCAATATGTGATTATATAGATGAAAACGAGACTATTGAGGGCGCGGACAAACTCAACCCAGAGCATTTGCCTGTTTTTGACTGCGCCTTTAAGCCGCGAAACGGCAAAAGGCATATTAACTATATGGCACACCTGAAGATGATGGCGGCGGTTCAGCCGTTCATTTCCGGTGCAATAAGCAAAACAATCAATATGCCCAAGGAAAGTACAAGGGAAGATATTATCGAAGCTTATATGTCAGGATGGAAGCTCGGCTTGAAGGCGGTGGCCATCTATCGCGATGGTTCCAAAAAGCTTCAGCCTGTCTCGACCAAAAAGCATGGTGAAACAAAGAGCAAGGCTGCGGTTGAAGCACCTTCGCCGGCCCGGCTCGAGACTGTCGAGAGTGCTCGGCCGTTCAGGCGTCGGCTGCCGGATACCCGCCAAAGCATAACGCATAAATTCTCTGTTGTCGGACATGAAGGCTACCTGACGGTGGGGCTGTACGAGGATGGTCAGCCTGGTGAGCTGTTCATCACCATGGCTAAGGAAGGCAGCACCGTCGGTGGCCTTATGGATGTTATAGGTACGTGCACATCAATGGCACTGCAATACGGCGTACCGCTAATCACGTTAGTGGACAAATTCCGCCACGCCCGGTTTGAGCCGTCGGGTATGACATCAAACAAGGACATACCCTTCGCCAAAAGCCTGATAGATTACATTTTCTGCTGGCTGGGCTGTCAGTTTATTCCAGGCTATGCTGATAAAAACATGCCCAACAGGGCTGCAGCGCCGCCGGTGGCTGACAATATAGCAACTGCTAAAGAGTTGGTTGAAAAGACCAGGGACCTCGCCCAGAAAATCACTGAAGCAACAACAATTGCTCACAAAAAACAGGATGTTGCAGCACCAACCCCAACCTCTGCAAGGCCGCTCATTGGGGCGGAGCCAGCCGGAGCACGGAGCTTCGACGAACAGGTAATCGCCCAGGCTTCTGAGAAAATGATAAGAATATCAGCCGAGCCGACGGAGCGAATGGGGATTTTGTTAGGTTCGACTGTCGCGGATGGTTCCAACTCTTTGCAGGCTGAGACAGCTGTTATGGAGCAGTTTAACGCCCAGTTCGCGCATTTCAGCGATGATGCGCCGGCCTGTGATATATGCGGCTCAATCACGGTCCGCAACGGCACCTGCTTTAAATGCTACAACTGCGGAAACTCAATGGGATGTAGCTAACCTACAGGTTGCCCTTAACGAAATTTCAACTAACCTAAAACATTTGCAATAAATTCCCCATTTTTTTCTTTGCATTTGCCGGAGTAGTATTAAAGTATTTGCATAGTTACTTAAATAGTATTGATAGCCATGACTGATGCAGAAAGATTAGCAAGGATATTTAAGGTGCTGTCGGTTGAAGCGAGGGTGCGCATAGTGCAGCTTCTCAAAAAGCGCTCATTTTGTGTTACCGCACTTGCATCTGTGCTTGGCATAACACCGGCAGCGGTTTCCCAGCATCTGCGAATCCTTGGTGATGCAGGCATCGTTAAGGGCCATAAGCAGGGACTATATGTACACTATCGGCTCAACGAGTCAAACTTAGCTCGTTTAGGTGACACGATCGAAAAGCTGTTAAAAACAGACGATAAATAATATTTTTTAAATAACTATTTAAGTATATGCGTAATTACTTAAATAGAATACTAATTCTTTATGAGATAAAATGAAAGATTAGAGTGGGCTTTTAATATAGGAAACTTTTTAACATAGGAGATTAATCGTGTGTGATAATTCTAAATGCTGTCAGAAGCCTGAAGAACTGAAGCGCAAACCAAAGGACTGCTCGGCTGAGCAGATAAAAAAATGCCATGGTGGCCCAAAGCCTCATCCATGCTACCCAAATCCACCGCAAGACAAAGCCATGGGATAGTAAGCCTTTATATGGAAGCACACAAGCACAATTTCACATTTTCTTCGGGTGTCCCTTTGGACAGACTACTTGAATCCATAGCAGATATGACTGATATTATTCGCTTTCGAGTATTTTATCCAACTCCAATAAGTTAAATCCTTCTGCACGGACGATGTGCTCCTTGTCCGTGAGAATCAGCCAGGGAAGTGACCTCACGCCCCAGGCGAAATGAGTTTTTTCTACATCGCCCTGAATCACTCCTACTGGGAAGGCAATGTTAGTCTCTTTAATCCATTCATTAAGCGTGTTTTCATCGACCTTCGAGGACTGGACTGCAACAATAGTGACGCCTTTTTGCTTCAACTGCTCAGCTTGTTTGGCAAGCTGGCTGATACAGTATCGTGATGGCCGCTGGTTCATATCAAAGAAGCAGACAAGTATCATCTTGTCGTCGGAATCGGCTGGCGAAAGGTCGATTTTCAAGTCTTTCAATTCCGGTAAAGACTTGCCTACCAGAGAAGGCGGCTGTGCCGGCGCACTGCGGGTCGATGATCCTCTCTCGCTCACTACGATTTTGACATCGGTCGCTCCGCCCTCGGTTCGGATATAAGCATATAATCGTGTTTGCCCACTTTTATTCGCATTAATTTGTATCTGGCCTGCGCAGATTTTATCTAATGTAAATTTACCTTCTGCATCGGTTTGCGTGGTGCGATGAGGCTGGTTTTCACCGTAACAGTAAACCTTGGCGCCGGCTACGGGTTTGTCATCTATATCTACTACCACCCCTGAAACCGAAAGGTTTGCCAAAGGAAGTGTTAATACTCCCACGTCCAAGCGATTATCTACTGCTTCGTTGGCATTTACTTCAATGCTATCTTGGCCATATCCTTCGCCACTGGCATTTATTCTGTACTCGTGCTCGGCAGGAATAGCCTTGACTTCGAATTTCCCTTCGGCATCGATTTTATCCATGTCGCGTCCTATTGTTGAACCCCACCTTTCTGACCGCAACATAACTACAGCCCGAGCATTGGCAATACCTTTACCATCGCTGTCCACAACTTTTCCGGTAAAAGTCACGCCGGTCTTAAGTTTAATATCAATCGTTTTTGTATCTTCATAAATTTCAACAGCAGCAGCCAGGTTACCTTCTTCATATCGAGCAACAAGAAACATAACCGGAATTTCACCGCGGGACCAACTCCTTGGGTCCCAATTAACTTCGAATTTTCCATCGATATCCGAGCTTGCCTCCTGTCCACCCATCGGACAGATCATCAGTTTGACGCCTTCTAAAGGCTTATCTTTTTCATCTCGCGCTATTCCTGTAATTTTCGGTTGGCCGATGAGCTGATATTCGATGCGTGCCGTCTTGCCATCTTCAATCGTGACAGGCTCCTGAGGCATCTGACGTGAATAACCTTGTTTATAAATTCCAATCATCTGGTATTCGCCCGGTGCCAAGCGTATTCGGGCAATTCCTTCTTTGTCGGAGAGTGCACCAAAAGGTCTGTCGCTGGCTTGATGTTGAATAGTCACGTTTGCTTTTTCGACGGCCTGTTTGCTTTCGGCTTCTGTAACCACAACCTCTAATAGTCCACCCTTGCTCAACTCTACTTTCACGTCGCTTGCGGTTTTGCCCGGCTCGGTTATAACTTCTACCGGTTCAGCAACCCAATCCGCCAGGCCATCTCTCTTTGGGACAGGTTGCAGAATATGTCTGCCGGTAGGAAGGGCATTTATGCTGAACGTTCCATCTTCTCTGGAGACGACCGGTTCAAGCCCGAAATTAGGCCGATTTTGACTTTGCGCTGCCATTATTCGTATACCGGCAATTGGCTTGCCGGTTTCCTTTTCTACAACCATGCCTTCAATCTTTGCTTCCATCGGCTGAATAATCTTGATGCCCGTTTGTCCTGGTGAGAACTGTAATGATTCGCCTCGAAAATTTTCGGGATCGAATGTATTGACTGTAGCTCTTCCAGATTTTTTGACCACAAACTCAAGGGTAGCATCACCGGGAATACGGTCAAAAGTGAATTTCCCCTCGGCATTGGTCTTGGCCATCAGCGGTTCCAGAGACAAGCCGCCTATCAAGTAACGCGGCTGTTCACCGGTGCGGACAAACATAAAGGCAATACCAACTTCGGCATCAGCAATCGGTTTGTCAGTATCATCAACCACCGTGCCGGTCAGAAGCTTGGCCTGTTCTAATTTTATCTCGACGTCATTAAGATTCTCACGTAAGCGCCAGTTGGCCCACCCTATAGCCAGTCCTTCTTTTTCCACCAAGACCATCGACTGACCCGACAATTCATCGCCTTCCACCTTGGTCTCGATAGTAAATGTTCCATCATCTTTTGTAGTCAGCTCTTTTAGCAATTCCACATCGTATGATAAAGTTTCCATGGAGATTGTCACCTTGTAGAGCTTCACCTTAGCGTCAGAGATTGGCTCGCCTTGTACATTTACTACCTTACCGGTGCAGGTTACTTCTTTTGCCTCCTGGGCGTATAAATAATTTATGAAGCTAATTAGTATTCCGAGGCACAGAACCGCCATCCTGTTTTTTCCGCGCATACCAATTCTCCTTTACAACTTGCATTCTTTATTGGTTATTATCTCTGGTTAAAATTTTATTGTTTTTGAAGGCAAGAACCCCGCGTAAAACGCGGGACTAAATTTTAGCCCCCAGTTTTACTGGGGGTTTTTGCCGGAACAAATCGCTTTAATCTCGCTTTCTGATAAAGCATAGTTGTAAATGCGGACGTCATCAATAGTACCATGGAAATAATTTTCCCCCGCTGCATGTCTTCCAAATTTCAAAGACTCACTCTCAGCGTCAGGACTGCCTGAAGGCTCTGAATTATTCGTGATTAATGCGCCATCTTTGTACGTCTTGAGATTCTCTCCGTCATAAGTCGCAGTAAGATGATACCACGTATCGGCCTGTAAATCTCCGAAACTCGCATCGTACCATACTTCTGCGACACAGACGCCAGCCGCTCCGCGGAACTCGTCTAATGTGTGGTCCCAATTGAGCTGGAAATTTTTTTCCCGATGAACCGGACCACTCGGCTCATCCGATGATGGTGTAGCAGGGCTCTTTACCCAGGCCATTACACTCCAGATAGGCAGGTCGGTTGCATAATTGGTCTCTACATAGTCATCCAGACCGTCTAATTCTAAAGCGCCGCCTCTTTTGCCGCCTGATGGTTGCCATCGTGGGTCGCCGTTGAGCTTACCAGTATGACCATTGCCAGACGAGTCACTGGCACTACTGCCTTCGGTTTCGTCAAGTTTCCACCAGCCGATAAGCTTGCGTTCAGCTTCAGGAACTGTAGGTTGCAGCTCAGTGGCTATCTTGTATGGTTCGCATTCGATCTTAAATGGCCCGGCCACCTCAATAGTTGCGGTAAATGGTCCTTTTAAGTTTTTGGGTTCTCGCCACGAGAACGAACAAACGCCGCCTCAACCATACTCCAGGCTGAAGGTGCGGTCATACGTTCCGTCGTCGTTCTTGATACACAGCTTCGGGGCTTGCGGCCGAACTTTGTCGCGGGTCAAAGAAATGCTTTCTTCGTCTCGCCCCCTCATGCTGAGTCGAAAAGAATACGAACCTTCTCTAAGCTGGGCTGTTAGGGGAAAGACAACCGGCTCACCAACTGAAAGCTCGGTCTCTCTGTCCACAGTAATATCAAAAATACCTTTTTTAGAAAATCCACTGCCGCGCATTTCCCACTGTGTGCCTTTTTCGTCTTTGCGTTCGATGGCCCAGTAATTAATGCGGTATTTGCCCACCGGAAGCTTGCCCACTCTTTCTTCAGGCTTGAAGATAAACAATCCATTCTCACCGCCTGCGGAAAACTCCGTTATCGGCTCCGGCAGCCGAACATTTCCGAATTCAACATCTTCAGCCTTGGTCAGCTTGATGCAGGCTCCATCACGAGCAATCTCAGGTCGGTACAGCGTACCGTCAACCTCGATGAAATTGCCCACAAAACGATTGTCCCGGTCGTCCTTTCTGCCAATCCGTATACGGTCGCACTGGTAGAATTCGAGTGATTTATCATTAAATGTGCCGTTTGTATTATAGTCAAAAAGCACACAGTGCTTCTTTGTCCCTGCTAATGTGATGTCCCCATCATACCAGCAGCCCGAAAATGCGTATAGCCTGTTGCGATCATTATTACTGTAAAATTGAAAGTTCAGATGATAAGTCACCGGCCCATCTTCGACCTGGAAAATTACCTTTACCGGGCCAAAATACGAATAGTATTGCTCCATCCGGTATGCCGCAACAGCTTTTTCGTCGTTGAGACGGCCATTTCCGTTCGAGTCGATATAAAGTAAATCGTACAATCCATATTTATGTGTGCGGTCCAGCGACAGCCAAAGGAAACCATCTTTGGCCATAGGAGTTGACCATTTGGCGAAAAACTGTTTCTCTTCCTTGAACTGCGGCAGTTCCACGCCTGATGGCTTTTCAGCGCTAAGCTCCAGCGACTGATAATACATACCACCGGCGACCTGGCCGACCTCGCGCGATGAGTGATATTGGAGCCACTGCTCCTCCTGGGCAGGGACCTGTGATGTTAAGACAAACAGAATAATCCCAATGGTAAGCCAAATATATGTTCTTTTTGTCATTTTTCGGGCCTCCAATAAGGGCAAGTTATTATAGTTTGACATTGTAGTTTGACGGAGTGCCGCTTTTAATCTCATTATATATTATTAATGATGCGAATTTCGGTGAAATATTACCAGTTTTTTGTGCTTTTGTCAATTTTTTTGCCTGTCATTCGATAAATATTACCATGCATATAAATTATCCAAAGATGCACTACTCGACCTTTTTGTAGAACTCAGCTTCTCGGTCGGAAAGCCTTTTCTGTTCAATCATGGTACGAACACGCTGCAAATCGACATCTCTTGGCTGGCCGCCGGAGGGTGCTGAGACGGCTGGCCGGCTAAGGCCGGCAGGAATGACCTGCAGGAACCTGTTTATAGAAACAGCTGATACGAATGTCACCATTATAAGCACAACAGCTACAAAATAGCGAGACATATAAGACTCAAGCCCTAATTCTTTGGTCTTTGGTCTTGGGTCTTTAGTCTGGAAACGGCACCTGTCACAATATATGCAATCAGTATTGTCCCTAGCGGTAAGGCCGAATTCACACTTTGCGAATCTTTTTGGCGGCAAAAAGCGTCTTAATAAAACAATGTTGTTGAGCAGCGATAGGAAAGCCCCAGCCGGGCATAAATATCGGCACCAGAACCGAGTATAAAAAAGTGAGCCTATCAAAACTATCATTGCAATCACCAGCATTGAGCTACTCATAGACGGCCAAAATTTCAAATTGAAAAATGAAATGAGGGGATCTGATACGAGTGTCGTTCGGTTTCTGGAGACAAAAAATATAATTATTAAAACGAACAGAACCACATATTTGAAAAATCTTGCCTTTTGCATTGTTTCGATAGTTAATTGGCATTTAAATCTCTTGGGAACAATATAGCTGAGTAGTTCCTGTGCGGCTCCAAAGGGACAGATGTAGCCGCAATAAATATTGCCGAAGATTATCACCAAAAGTGGTACTGCGACTAATAACAAAAACGCGCCTGAAAATTTTATGGCAGGGACATGCAAAGACAATATGGAGGATATTTGTTCGCTGGAATACTGGGCATTCAAAATGATGCCGCCGAAGACGAAAGTAAGCACAAGCACAAACAGCCTGCTCCAAAACCCGCCGAAGTAAGTGACAATCAAG
>Ga0307435_1000618_pt1 | contig 15668 bp, 12 predicted proteins | sample SalMarWE160470MG_FD_202164 | JGI IMG/M metagenome (GOLD analysis project Ga0307435, IMG submission 202164) | Salt marsh sediment microbial communities from the Plum Island Ecosystem LTER, Massachusetts, United States - WE1604-70 | ecosystem: Environmental > Aquatic > Marine > Intertidal zone >... | reverse complement strand
CGTAAAAAGTCATTTCTTCCATTTTTCTGTCATTCCGGCGGAAGCCGGAATCCAGTAAATTCAATAGGTTCTGGATGCCGGATCAAGTCCGGCATGACGATTAGAAGACTTTTTACGACTTTGTCAAAGTTTGGATTATAAAAAAATGATCTAACCGTTAAAAACAACCTTTTCGCTATTTCCTTTTACCTATCGAGGTAAAAATGGCGAGCAACTCACTACACTCTTCATATTCATATTTCACTTGGTCAAAGGACAACCACTCCATTTCCACTATCACCTCCAACCAATATTGCGTTTCACTAGATTCACTTTCGCAAATGTCTAGCTTGTTTCTGAAATCAGCCTTACTTCTTGCTCGATTGGCTTCACGATAATTAGCACCGATAGAGGTCCCCGATTTTGTTATTTGATTTCGTACAACTCTTGCTTCTGGGGTATTAGGAGGTTTCGATGATAGACGAATAATGAGAACTGAAAATATCTTTGTCCTTTTTTCAAGCCCCTTTGCAAATTCCTTATTATCCATTTTCCTTTATTTAGCTTAACCTTAGCTCACTTTAGGCACTTTTGCTCACTTCTTGGATCAATGCCGTTCCCTGAGCTTGGGATTTACGATATCCCGCAGTCCCTCGCCGAAGAGGTTAAAGGACAGCACCACGATCAGGATGGCGAAACCCGGCACAAAGGTAAGCCAGGGCGCATCGAAGATAAACCGCTTTCCATCGGAGAGGATGTTCCCCCAGGTGGCGTGGGGCGGCGGAACACCGAACCCAAGGAAGCTCAATCCCGCCTCTGTCAAGATGGCCGTGGCGATTCCTATCGTGGCTGATACCAGCACCGGGGCAAGGGCATTGGGCATCATGTGCCGAAAGATAATACGGAGGTTGGTGAGGCCGAGTGCCCGTGCCGCGGTCACGAAGTCCTGTTCCCTCAGGGAGAGGAACTCGGCCCGGACGAAACGGGTGGCGCCCATCCAGCTCGTGAGCCCGATGACGATCATGATGTTATAGATGCTCGCGGGAAGAAGGGCCACAACGGTAAGGATAAGAAAGAAGCTCGGGAAACAGAGCATGATATCCACCGCCCTCATGATCAGCGTATCGATGAGAATGGCCTTTCTATGGAGCACGCGCAGCAATAAGGGCATATCCCCTCTTCCTGATACCTGCTTGTGCGCCAGTGGGTAGATAATCCACCCAATGCCCATGATGAGAAGAACAAGCCCAGGATAGCTGCGCCCTGAAAAGAGCAAGGCCGTTCCCATGAACAAGAGCAAGGCCTTCAAGACGTGCTCGATGCTGATAGAGCTCTTCCCGAAATAGCCCGCTATGCCGCCGAGAAATATCCCTATAAGCACCGCGATCCCCACGGCGACGAAGCCCACCGTGAGGGATACCCAGGCACCCTGAAGCATCCTGGAGAAGACATCCCTTCCCAGATCATCGGTCCCGAAGAGATACACCCCCAACCTGGGGATTTCCTCGGGGCGCAGGGTATCGATATTCGGTTTGGCCAGCGGTGGGCGTAGTTTCTCCTGAAGCCGTACCATCGAGGGATCAAAGTAGGGCTCGGTGCCGGAGGTAAGGATGAGACCGGTAAGGGCTGTAGCAAAGAACAGGACAAAGATGAGAAGCCCCGTAAAAGCCAGTCTGTTTCTCCTGAGAAGCCCCCACGACTCCTCGAAGCGGGTTTTCCTGGGTCTCAAAAGAGGCTCTGCTGTCTCTAATCCTTCGCGGGTATTCACCTTTTTCATGTCCATCACAAGCGTATCCTCGGGTCCACTACCATATAGAGCACATCAGAGACAAAGGTTCCGGCCAGGACCAATACCGCAGAGAGAAAGTTCACCGTGAGGATAATCGGATAGTCCCGGGCCAGGATGGCCTCGTATGCCATTCTTCCCATGCCCGGCCAGGAGAAGATGGACTCTATGATCACGGATCCCCCGATGAGACCCGGTAGGATCAGACCGAACATGGTCACGAAGGGCAGCAGAGCATTGCGAAGGGCGTGTTTGTAGTGAACCTGCTCCGGCGGGAGGCCCTTGGCCTTAGCCGTTCTGATATAATCCTGGCCCTCAACCTCCAGCATCTGGCTCCGTACGTACCGTGAGAGCACCGCGATTCCCGCGGTAGCTCCCAGCACGGAGGGTATCAGCAGATGCCATATTCGGTCCATGATAACCGTGGGCAACGAAGCAGATCCGAGGCCAAAGGTCTGCATGCCGATCACCGGAACCTGGAATCTGGTCACCACGAGGATGATCAGGATATAGGCGAAGAAGAATCCGGGGATGGAGATCAACAGGTACGAGAAGAAGGTGGCGCCTCGATCATAGGCCCCTCCCCTGAACAGGGCCGATCTGATACCGATGGGAAAGGATAGGGTCCACGTGAGGATGGTGCCCACGATAAAAAGCGGAAGGGAGTTCAGGAATCGCTCCCAGATCTTGATGAGCACCGACTGGTTGTCCTTCCATGAGGTGGTTCTCCCAGTGAAAAGGTCGCGGTAGAAATACAGGTACTGGATATGGAGGGGTTTATCGAGGTGGAACTCCTGTCGAAAGCGCTCCACCATCTCGGGGGTGAATTTGGGGTTCAAGGGATCCACCTGGCTCGGCTCGCCAGGGGCCAGGTGGATGATCAAAAAGGAAACCACCGAGACGAAGAACAGGGTCACGATCTTTTGTACGATGCTTCTGACGATGAATGATATCATTGGTAAGTGCCTAAAGTGCCTCAAATGAGCTAAAGTGCCTAAAGTCCTATACCTAGCTTATGCACACTACATTGTCCCATATGAAATATCCCCTCTCTATCCCTCCAGTGCGAAGCTCGGCGCCTCAGGGAGCTTGATCCATTCGTTGAAGTGAAACGTGTAGGTACCGGTTTTGGTGGGCATGATCTTCTTATAGACCACCGTGCCCTCGGGATCGGTTTCCCTTATCACGATCCTCTTATCCAGAACCGCCGTCCACTTTGGAACATCCAGGAATGTATAGGGCTGCTCTGCGGCGATGATCTCGTGAAGGCTGTGGCAGTACTCCACCTGCTTTTCGTGGTTATACTCCCGCCTGACCTTGATGATGAGATCGTCTGCCTCCTCGTTTTTAAAGCCCACAAAATTGAGCTGATAGGGATTGGTCTGGCTCGAATGGAATATCTCGTAGAGATCCGGCTCGATTCCCATGCTCCATCCCAGGACCAGGGCGTCGAAATCCGCCTTATTCACACGTTCCTGGATGAACACGGCCCACTCCAGGAGATCGGTGCGCACATCGATGCCTATCTGTCTCCAACCGTCCTGGGCAACGGTAAGGATCGCCTTTCTGAGGTCATTGCCGCTGTTGGTGATGAGGGTAAATTGAAACCGTTTTCCGTCCTTTTCCAGCCAGCCTTCCTCATTGCGTCTCCAGCCTGCTTCCTCAAGCAGCCTCAGCGCCCCTTCCGGATCATAAGGTACCGGCTTGATGCGGTGGTTGTAGTAATCGGTTTGTTTCACAAAGGGGCCCGTTATCTGCTCGCCCTGGCCATAGAGCACGTATTTGATGATCTTATCCACATCGATGGCCATGCTCAGGGCTGTTCGTACCCTGCGATCATCGAATGGTCTTCGCCGCATGTTATAGCCGATGTACGTGTATCCGAAGGATGGCCCTGAGAAACTCTGGTACCGGGGGTCGTCCTTGAGACGCTCGACCTGGTGGGGCTGCACGGCGTAGCTGTCCACGGTGCCCGCATAAAACTCCATCTCCTGGGTAAGGAGATCGGGGATAATCCGGTAGATGTACCGTTTATAGTTGGGAGGAGCTTCCCAATACTCGTCGAAGCGATCCAGGGTGATATACTGATCCGATTTCCATTCCCTGAACACGAAGGGGCCGCACCCGATGGGATGGCGGTTGAAGGCGCTCTGCCGCATGGAGAATGTTTCCGGATCCTTCCCGGCTGCGATTGCCTCTTTCCGTAAGGCTTCGTCATTAAGGAGGTGCTCTGGAAGGATGCCCACAGCCCATGTGCTCAGGGCCAGCGAGTAGAGCCGCGTATAGGTGATGCGAACGGTCAGCGGATCAACGGCCTCCACCTCCTTTACCGGCTCGTAAGAGGATATGCGGGGTGAGAGGTTTTTGGGATTCATGAAGGCCTCATAGGTAAACGTGACGTCGTTGGCATCGAAGATGTGGCCGTCGTGAAATCTCACATTGGGACGAAGCCTGAATATGAGGATCGGGTTATGCTCCGTAGGGGGAAGGATCTGCCATGCATACTCTTGCCTTTTTTCCGGCCCGATATCCTGATCCACTTCCAGATATCTTAAAGCATTAAATGAGCGGAAGTATCCCTCTCCCAGGATTGCCTCGAGGTTCCGGAAGAGATCTTGATCCACATGATCCAAGACCAGTTTTATCCTGGCCGGCGCCCTGACCCGGATTGGCATCCCTGTATCATCATCTTCGGTCTTCCGCTTCTTCTCGATGATTGGTACCGTGAATTCCCTGGCTGGAATAATCGAGATTTCCTTGATATGGTCCAGGGATGCCTTGACGTGAGGGATAATCGGCAGATCCCCTGCCCTCGCCTTCTGTAAAAGCTCCACCACCTCCCCGGCTCCGGCTCTGCCCAGACCGGGTATCTCTGCTCCCTCGTTGAGGGAGAAGAAGGCCTCCTCAAAGATCTCCCAGGAGGTGGCAAGCCGCCCTCTGAAGTTGAGATCCTCATCCCTGTCGATGAGCCCCTCAAATACCATGGTTTCGATCTGGCTGCTGGCGGAATCCGATGAGAGGACGGGGTTCAAGATGTGGGCATCGCCGATGGATGCGGTAATATATTCATTGAGGCGTTCGGGGTTTCCCTTGGCCTGCTCCTCATAGGTGGGCACCCAGAGATATGACTGGAGCAGGAAGATTGCCACCACAATCGGGGTGTATATGAGAATCCTTCGGACGATCATAGGATTTGTTGAGTTTTGGGTTGTGTTAGTATTGAGTATCCTCTAACGAAGCTTCACCTCAAACCGACAAGATGTTACCAGCATACATAGGGCGAAGCTTCGTTAGTTATCATGGCACTGATACGAAATTGTGTAGAAACAGGATACGCAATCGAGAAAATAGAGTCAATTCGTTTGAGTACTCTTGCCTTGATTCTATCGAACGTAGTACTTCTCTTTTTTCAGAGGTGGAAGCGTTTTCTTTGCCCAGTGAGAAAAAAGTATAGTTCCCAGGGATTCATACCAAATTGCATTCAAACGGATACTATTGATAGATGTCATTGCGAACGAATGTGAAGCAATCCCTGGCCCAGACCTGGTTTTCGAAGCCATGTATAGAATACTATGCTCTGGAAATGATTCACCGTATATGCTCGCCGATTAGTATCTCGCACCAGGGCAGGCTCAATGTGATAGATTGCCACGTCGCTTCGCTCCTCGCAATGACATGATTGCAATTTGGTATCAAGCTCATAGCAATATGGAGGGAGTGGCAATGGATAGGGCAAACAATCAGGTAATTCGCCTCAACCCTTCCGATACTGTGGTGGCATGGTCGCCGGGGGCGCTGCCATCATCTGCTTCACCACGGGCCTGGGCTCCGTTTCCGGGTCTAAGCCGGTGCCTGCCATCAAACTGGCGAGCAACACCACCCTCTATGAACGCATGAGAGATGATATGGATATCGATCGCGGTCCCATAGTCGAAAGAGAGGCAACGGTAGAGGGAATAGGGAAAAAATCGTTTACTCCATCCTAGAGGCAGCCTCAGGGAGAAAGACCAAGAGAGAGATACTCGGGATCGGGGAGAACGAGTTCGTGCCCTGGGATATCGGTGCGGTGATGTGATGATACGAATGGCTCCCCTATTTTTCTGCGATCTCGATAATTCCTGAAGTAGCGTCAACCTTTACGTAGTCCCCCGTATGTATCAGTTCAAACACATCCTTCTCAGGTCGATCTACTGTTGGGATGCCGGCCGCGATCACCGCGCCTGATAACACCGGCTCGCTCTCCAGGCAGATCATGGCCGACGGTGCGTTTCCGTTTTTCTTGGCATCCCACGCTGCGAAATCGCCGCCGCTCGAGCCCTTGCCGGTGATGAACACGAACACCTTGTTGGCCAGCACGTGGCCTTCCAATTGATGGCGTGGTACCGGAACCTTGCCGTTTGCCGGATCGAGATCTCCGAGGAAGGAAAAGGGGCCCTTGTAGACCACTGCTTCCCCCTCTGCCTTACCCGCGCTTACCATGTGTGCTCTTATTTCCATCGTGGCGCCTCCCCTTTCCATCTCCCGCTGATAGCTGCTTTGACACATTCCTCCTCAGTTCCGAAGAAGACCTTCACGTGGCTCACCGTGGCCAGGTAGTGGGCGCTTCTGGCCGAGTCTGTAGCTGCGCTCTTTGCCTGGTTTTTTCCGGCGATATCTGGACGGGTGAAGGGGTTGGTGATGGACGGGCAAACAGGCTCGAAATGCCCACCGGCCTTCTCGATGATATCGGCCCACCCCTGGCGTCTGGCCAGGGCCTCAACCGGTGCTGAGGCGCCTATCAACATAGATGCCTTGAGCTTCTTTCCCTCCACCAGGGCAGCGATTCGGCCTATCTCATCGATGGTGGCATGGGGGCACCCGAATGCCACGTGCTCCACTGCATCGTCATCCCAGACATTGAGCCTCTCCCAAGTTTGCCTCATCTCACGCTTACCCACCCGTATGATGTGTTCGGACTTCTTACCCCGCAGGGCTGCCTCGAGGGTAGGGGCCTCAGGGGTGGTGCCCACAATGTGGCCCAGGGTTACGGAGCCCGAGGTGGGCATTGAGATCACCAGGGCTCGGGCAAAATCAAAGGCAAGGTCGGGAGGCAGGCCATTCACCGCCACCGGCTTGAATCCCGGTACTTGATCGCCAATGTAGTAACCCAGGCAGTGATAGTGGGCGATGGTCCAATTGCTCACGTCGAGATCCTCAAGCTCCACCATATGGCTCGCAAATCTGTTCTCGGGCACCAGCAGCCCCATCAAGGGCGTCCGGCCACAGACCGCGGCTGCCAGGGATATCAGTATTCCCATCCTATCCACTCGCGCCCCGAAAAGGCTGTTGTTTGCCACCTGCATGCAGCTGCCCCCCATGGAAACAATATCACCCTTCCGTGGTATGATGCCGAGGAGGTACTCGGCACAGGTTTCTGTGCGGAGCCAGCCGAGTTCCAGGAACCGCTTCAGTTTTCTCTCATGCTCATCAGCCCAATTGTCCGCAAGCGGCAGTCCCCATTTCCTCCAGACTTCGGGTGAATAGGAGGGGTGGGTGGTGACCCGATGGGGTGTCTTGGTCACTCCCTCTGTCATGAGGTTCCAGAAATCCTCAGGGCAAAAATCATAACTGATATGTCCATAGGAGATCGGTGCGAACTGCTTCGCGTCGAACGAGTCACCGTATTTTACCAAAAGGTCCATGGCCCTCTTCGTGCCCGGGCCATATTCTCCTGCCTGCATTTTCTTTTCTTCATCGCTGAGTAACACGATGAGGCTCCTTTCCTCTGCTATTCTTTATAATATCCAGCCCAAAGAAAAGCAGCTTAACAAGACTACGAAAAAGGCGGGTTCACGCTGGGGACGAGTTTTACGAACTCTACAACAAGGGGACTATAGAATGGATCTCATGTAGCACGGGCTACCTACCTCGTTCAAACTTCTCTTTCAGGTTCTCAAAGCGCTTATCCACCGTCTTCTGATACACCTTGATGTCCGCCTCGGTCAGGTGCCTGAACCTGCCCTGAAGACGCATGTATGTGTCAACCGGGATGATCTCATCAGGGATCACCGTCTGCCGATATACCTCGCTATTTTCCACCTCATACAAGGGAAAGATGTTCGTCAACACCGCGAGTCTCATCGCCTCAATGGATAAGTTCTCAGGCATCCTCCAGCCCGTGGGGCAGGCGGCAAGCAGATGGATAAACCTTGTTCCTCTTATAGACCTAGCCTTTTTAAACTTGGCGATCATATCGTGGGGATAGGCAGCAGTTGCCGTGGCCAGATAGGGGATCTTGTGGGCGATCATGATCTCGTCGATATCCTTTTTCGGCTCTGATTTTGGATTTTTCACCGGAGTCGTGGTGGTCCAGGAGCCGAGCGGTGTGGCGCTTGAGCGCTGGATGCCGGTATTCATGTAGGCCTCATTGTCATAGCATACATAGATAACATCCTCGTTTCGCTCAGCAGCACCTGAAAGGGCCTGGATGCCGATATCCAGCGTACCTCCGTCACCCGCCCATCCCACCACGCAGATATCCTCCCTTCCCTTTCTCCGTAACGCGGCCTTGATGCCCGAGATGGTCGCTGCTGTTGTCTCAAAGGCGCAGTGGAAAAGGGGAACTTCCATAATGGAGAAAGACCAGGTGCCCGGTATGATCGTCCAGCAGCAGGCTGGTACGGCGAACACAGTCGGTTTCCCGAGCCCTTTTAATGCCAGTCTCATGGAGAGGGAAGCCCCGCAGCCGGCGCAGGCCAAATTTCCAGAGGTGAGCAGCTCATCCTCCGGTATATACTGATTGTCAAATCTCTGATTCACGCTATACATAGTTCACTCCTATCCACATATCCACATCGTCCGGCCGATCACTCCGGCTCGTCTTCTCGTAGATCTCCTCCATGGTCTTCACGCTGATATCACGCCCACCGAGACCGGCAATGTAGCCGTAGAGGAGCGGCCGTTCGGCATCAGGGAGTTCATAGAGTGCGCTCCTGATCTCCTGTGCCCAGACACCGATAGCTCCAGGGGAGAAGTTTCTATCGATCACCGCCACCTTTTTCTTACCCCTCAGGGTATCGATGACCTCTTGCCTCGGGAAGGGACGGAGTGTCTTGAGTTTCACCATGCCGGCGTCCTTCCCCTTTTCCCTGAGATAATCTATGGCATCCCTGCCAGTGGATGCCGCGGTCCCGGAGAAGACCAAAACCACCTCTGCGTCCTTGGCCCGGTATTCATCCACCTGCCGGTAACCCCTCCCGAACACCTCAGCGAATTCTTCATGCACCTCGGTGATGACGGCTTTTGCCTTCTCCATATCCCTCTGGATCTGCCACCTGAATTCCATGTAGGCGTCGGTCATAGTTATGCCGCCGAAGGTCTTTGGATTATCCGGATCAAGCCAGCAGTCTCCTGGATCGAAGGGCGGGAGAAAACCCCTCACGCGTTCCTTCTCTGGTATGTCAACGGGCTCTGCTGTATGGGAAAGGAAGAATGCATCCAGGACTACCATTACCGGCAGCCTCAATTGCTCCGCGATCTTAAAGGCCATGATGGTGGTATCCAGCACCTCTTGATTCCCCTCGCAGTAGAGTTGGATCCAGCCGGTTTCCCTCTGGGAGACAGAATCGGTCTGGTCGCTCCAGATACTCCATGGCGCTGCCGCTGCCCGATTGACATTGGCGAGCACTACCGGTGTTCTGGCGCCGGTTGCGTAGTGGAGCATTTCATGCATCAGGAATAACCCCTGCCCGCAGGTGGCGGTAAATGCCCTGGCCCCGCCCATGGCCGCCCCAATGCAGGCGGCCATGGCAGAATGCTCGGACTCCACCCTGATATAGTCGAAATCCGCCAGTCCTTCAGACTGCATGGTAGCGAGCTCCTCGATGATGGTCGTCTGCGGCGTAATCGGATAGGCGGCTACCACCTGCACATCAGAGAGCATTGCACCATAGGCTACTGCGACATTTCCTGTGATAACTTTTCTCATCCTGCTACTCCATAAATTTCATTCTCATTGCCCCCCGTGGACATTCGTTGACGCATATACCGCACCCCTTGCAGTACTCCATATCCGCGATGTACCCATAGCCACCTGGATCGGACTTGATGGCGCATTCCGGGCAGAAGATATAGCAGTTTCCGCATTCCGTGCAGGAGCCGCAGAGAAAGCAACGCTGCGCCTCGGTAACTGCCTCCTCTTTCGAGGGAGATACGACTACCTCCTGAAACCCCTTTACCCTCTCTTCCAAGGGGATCATGTGAGACTTCGTGCGTGAACGGTGGTCGAAGTAGAAGGTGTTCATATCCTTGAGGACGACTACCTCTGAGCCCGGGTTCCTCTTTGGAAAGAGCATGGTGCCGTTGATGCGGCCGAGGCTCACGTTCCCCCGTTCCCCCCATCTGAAACGATCCAGGCTTCCTTGATCCCATTTCTTCCCCTCGAGGAATCTATCGATGGCTATGGCGGCCCGTTTCCCGGAACCGATGGCATGGGTAACGGTATGGGGTATGTCTATGATATCTCCGCCTGCAAAGAATTTTTGGTGCGTGGTGTGGCCCATGTCATCGGCCTCGACCACCCCTCCTTTATGGGTGATAGAGGGCGGAAGATCGTCTACCCTGGCACCCTCTCCTACGGCTATGATCATGCCGTCACATGGAATCTCGAAGGACTCTCCGGTAGGCACCGGTCTTCTCCTGCCTGAGGAATCCTCCTCCCCGAGGACCATCTTCTCAAGGGTGAGGCCGGTGATATGCTGCTGACCGGCTATCTCCTTTGGAGCAGCGAGAAACTGGAATTGAACTCCCTCCTCCTTGGCCAATGCAATCTCTTCCGGGTGTGCAGGCATCTCCGCCTCTGTCCTGCGGTAAGCAATGGTCACCTCGGCACCGAGCCTTCGCGATGACCTCGCGCAGTCTATGGCGCTGTTTCCGCCACCGATAACCAGCACCTTTTTCCCTATCTCCGGCCCTTTCCCGAGGTTTACCTCCCTGAGGAACGCAAGTGCATTAAATACCCCTTCTTTGTCCAGACCTCCTATCCCGATGCCGGCCTCCTCCCAGGCCCCGATTGCAACGAAGACGGCATCGTGCTCCGAGCCAAGGGAATCCCACGAGATATCGCTCCCGAGCCTTTTACCCATGATAAAATCTATCCCTATGGTATAGAGACGGTTGATCTCGGAGTCCAGGATCTCCTTGGGAAGCCGATATGAGGGGATGCCATAGCGCATCATGCCCCCCGGCTTGTCGTTTGAATCGAACACGCTCACCGCATATCCCATCCTCCTCAATTGGTAGGCTGCGCTGAGCCCTGCCGGGCCGGCACCCACGACAGCGATTGTTTTACCCCTTTCATCCTTTGGAGGTGGTATGGTAAGCCCCTTTGAGATGCCGTAGTCTCCGATAAACCGCTCGACCACATGGATGGCGATAGCTTCATCGTAGTCCTTCCTGTTGCACTGCTCCTCACAGGTATGAAAACAGACACGGCCCATGATCGCCGGAAAGGGGTTTTCCTCCATAATCAGCCTCCAGGCCTCCTCGAACCTCTCCTGCCCAACCAGGTACATGTATCCCGTTATGTCCTCGCCGGCCGGGCACTGCTGGTTGCAGGGGGATGTTTGATCGACAAAATGAGGCTCGGCGAACTTCCAGGTTCCGGTCTTATTCACCAACCCGGGGTTAGTAGACATTGCACACAAGGGAACGCTCACGCGTCTATCGGTATATTTCATCTTCTCTCCCTCTGATTAGCCGATCACCATCGGTTATAGCTTGACCGCGTCGCTCACCGTTTCATAGGCTTCCTTTGCTGCGGCGGCGTTATCCTCGGTGTGGGCCGGAACATCGGTCTTGATGCCCTCGATAAGGCTCTCCAAGCTCACTAGCCCGAGCACCTTGGCAACGGCGCCCAATATGGCGGTGTTCACGATGGGGGATTGGGGCGTACCGAGATGGTGCTTAACGGCGATCCTGCCAGCGGGAACCGTGGCCACGCGAAAGCCCTTGAACGTATCAGAGAACTCCTCCGGCTTCTTGCTGCTATTGATAATCACAATCCCTTCCTCCTTGAGGCCGCTTGCAAGGGGAATCTGATCCACCAGCAAGGGATCGAGTACAACGAGGTGGTCGGGCTCGTAGATCTCGGTGCGTATCCGTATCGGCTTATCATCAACCCTCAGAAAGGCGGTTACCGGTGCTCCCCTTCTTTCAACCCCGAAGGCCGGAAAGGACTGTGAATACCTGTCCTCTAAAAAAATCGACGTGGCGAGGATTTTCGAGGCAACTACCGCCCCCTGACCGCCACGTCCGTGAAAGCGTATCTCTACCATGCTCGAACTCCTGTTCCTTTCCTGGATGCTACAATTTGGCATCTCTGTTTATATAACAATCACGGTACTCCAAGACCGGGGTAGGCGGGACCTATTCTGTGCAGCCTGCCTAAATCGTCATAGATGCCGTCGTTCTCCGCGGGTATCGTACTTTTATCCTCGATATGAAACTCTGTCAATCAAAAAGCCGGAACCGATCTGTCCCCGGCAGATATCGTTCGCTGCATCTCGTCATAGATCCAGGATCAGCATGCAGGGTAAAATAGTGAAGTTCACCGCACCATCGCACGGGCTGCGAATCGTTACATGGTCGAGTTCACCACCTCCACGTTATCACGGGTCACGGTGGCAGAGATGCCGATGATGATGTCGACATGCTGGAGGTAGCCGAAGGCAGCCAGGATCTGGCAGATCGGCCATCTCCAAGGGCTTTGTATTCTCGGATAGACTGCTGATCCCATTCAATATCATCGTTTTCATTCCAACCCTCCTTGCATATAAATCAAGGTACCGCTTTGCACCCAGTACAGGCAGGACCATATGGGAGGTCAAGGAGGTACGTTGATGAAACAGGGCGCCATTGTATGTAAGGGATGCCCTACCCTTTGACTTTTCCCGTCTATCTCAATTATATAGTGAAATGCAGACCATACTTTTGGGGATGGAACATGCTATGAGCAGTGAAGGCATAGCCGATTCTCAAATGACGAAAAGGGAGTTTTTAAAGCTCTGCGGCGCAAGCTTCTGTGCCGTCTGCGCCCCTGGTCTATTCGCCTTTCCCCAAACCTCCCAGGCACAGATGGCGAAGAAGGGCCTCATCAGGACAAAGCTTTCGCCCTATTTCACCTCCCTGGATGGAGGGGAAATCCAGTGCGAACTGTGCCCCAGGATGTGCAGGATTTCCCCGGGAAAGAGGGGATCCTGCAGAGTCCGTAAGAATCGGGATGGTATGTGCTACAGCCTGGTTTTCGGGAATCCCTGCATTTCCAGTCCCACATTCACGCAAAGCGAAGTCTCAACGATATATACCCTGCGTCTATGAACGCTGCTGGATGATCTGGCTTATGGCCACGAGACCCTATGATGTATGAACCGAGGGCCGGGGTTTGCAATAAGGAGATATTACCGTCCCTCGTACAATGTAGAGGTTAGTTTCATCGTCGAAAAAATACTGGTGCAGGTAACGTAAATCATGTTTTTGATCGTATCTGAAAGTTCGTCGTATTCTTTTTGAAAACGGGCCAAATCCAGTCTGTTTACCTTCAAATCCTTCGATGCAAAAACCGATGCGTAGCGAGGTTCATGGCCCAAATCCATAAATGGTATGTACCCAAAGACATCATCCTTTTCGAGGGTAACAAGCGGCAGAGAGCCTTTCCGCGTCTGCCCAATCACGTATGCCTCGCCTTCAACTATGGTGAACGCCTCTATCTTTGAAGATCCCTTCTCAACCACCACCTTGCTATCCCTGGGAAGTCCCGCGGTTTTACGCTTGTTCGTAAACAACTCACAGGCCCTGTCCGTACCCCTTCTTAGTCTTCTGTCAAGGCTGAGAAGAAATCCTTTGAGATCTGCTGACAGGGATGAGAATTCTCGATGCAGGAGTTCGGCGTCCAACAAACCCAGTTGAACATCCCCCAGAGCAGTTATGGTGCCTCTTCTGGTATGCTCCATGAATGTTAAGGCGGTAAACGTTCCGAGAAAGCAACCCCTCCCGAGATGGGCGATGGTCAAAGAGCCTTTCGATGTTTCCCTGTTAATAGTTACTGCGCCTTTCAATATGACCCAAATCCATTTTCCGTGGCCGCCCTCCCTAACGATCTTATCTCCATCTCGGTAGGCCTCCTCATTCAGCACATATGAGTAATCCACCAACGGCCCTTCAATGACCCTCTTTTTTCCAATGCCTCCTTTACCGGTTTCTGCAGACGTCTCCTCATCAAAGGAGGAAGGCCTCACCTTTTTAATCAACCCGTCATCGAGCATCCTCATGGCATCGAGCACGATCTCCATCCTGCTCTTGTTGACCACCCGTTTAGTGTGAACTGCTTGTTCATGAAATTCGAATGTCCCTTCTACCCATCCAAACAGGGCGTAAACGGCGTCTAAGCCGCTCTGAGAGCCGATCGTAGCATCTACTGGATCTCCTTTAAAAAAATATATGAGGCCGGAGTCCGGAGCGTGTTGACTTGTGATTCGCAATATCCCGGTGCCATTGTTCCCGCCGAGTATCTGAAAGACATCCGCGAGATTAATAAACGCCAAGCTGCCTGCAAGCGCCGCTCTATTAACCATAATAGTCCCTTACTGCGTCCATTTCAGTTCTTTCTGGAGATGCTTTAAGGTAAGAATGAGGCATTTCCTCAGGGTATCCCCTACACCCTTTCCCTTCACCGCGCTCGCCTCAAAGCTGGGGGCCTTGAGCTTGCTGTTCAGATCCCGCTCCATGAGTTCTATGGGCATAATGGGAACGCCCTGATCCCCGAGATCTCGCTTGTTATACTGTATGACCAGAGGAATCATGAATATATTCATGTTCTGCTCTGCGAGGTTTTGCTGTAGATCCTTCAATGATGCTAAGTTTTCTTTCCGCCGAATCTCAAGGGAATCCGCCACAAAGACCACGCCGTCCACATTCTTGAGAACCAGTTTTCTTGTTGAACTGTATTTCGCCTGTCCTGGCACGGTGTAAAGCTGAACCTTAATGTCACAACCCCTGATCTTACCCAAGCCTATGGGTAGAAAATCAAAGAAAAGCGTGCGATCTCCCTTGGTATTTATTGAGACCATATCGCTATTCGTGTATTTTTTTCCCGCTTTGAAAATAAATTCCAGGTTGGTGGTCTTTCCGCTCCGCCCTGGGCCATAATACACGATCTTACACTCTATAACCCTATCTTTTGCATTGAAAACCGCCATATAACCTACAATGCCCGAACCGGGCCCTTTCATTCATGCTTCGGTTCTCAAATTTCCATCTTATTCATCTTTACGATCTTACCTAAAAGCGAGGATCTTTTTCGAACAAACGGCTATCCACCTTCTATCCTGATATCCAGCGAATAATCCCTTTGCCTTCGGCCGGACGATATTTTTTTCATATCGGCAACTATTCCCTTCCCCTTGAATACTGCTATAGGGGAAAAGCACTCTATGTCTGAGAGTTGAAGGCCGGGCTTGAAGGCATCCACCAAATCCTTCTCCTGAGCAGCAATAATGGTGCTAATCGTATTGCCGGACTGAAAGCTGACCTCGAATTCCGTTCTTTTGCCCTTGAGGGGGCCGTTGGCCCATCGCACGACAAAGGAGGATATATCAATGATACCCTCTTCCTCTTTTTCTTGGACCTCTCCGGGGATCGGCTCACTCACCTGTGGGAGGTCAACCCCAATGCCTCGTTTAGCGAGATGATCACTGAGCGTTAAGCGTAAGTATCTCAACTCCTTGGCTGAAAACGTCTCCTGAGACAACCATTGTTTGAACTGAGCAATAGCGGCATCCGCAGAAGAAAGGGTCAGGTGACACATGAGTGCGTTCTTGGCAGCAACAAGGGGCATGATTCCTTCCTGTATCAGTTCTTTAAATGATTT
>Ga0307435_1000617_pt1 | contig 15671 bp, 10 predicted proteins | sample SalMarWE160470MG_FD_202164 | JGI IMG/M metagenome (GOLD analysis project Ga0307435, IMG submission 202164) | Salt marsh sediment microbial communities from the Plum Island Ecosystem LTER, Massachusetts, United States - WE1604-70 | ecosystem: Environmental > Aquatic > Marine > Intertidal zone >... | reverse complement strand
TGGCTACGGTCCTCAGGAACAGTCAAATAGCCACACTCGCAGGTCTGACCCGGGGGAATCTGGAACTGGCATTGCGCTGGTTCAAAATATGGTTGGTAAGCCGGTTCCTCAACTTCGACGCAACCAGCCAGGAAGCTTGCCATTAAGGCGAAAACCAGGATACAGGGAATTATCATCTTTCTCATTGTTTTCGTCCTTTCACCTTACAAGGTTACACTGTCATACTCGGTATGTAAATCAGGAAGATGGGGCTCCTGGAAGAGACCATAAACAAATACTGGAGAGAGATAGCCCCTGCGCTATTTGAAGTGGTGGAAGATTATCGGTCAACTGAGTATTTGAGGTCTGTAAAAGCGAGCAATATCCTGCGAACGTTCACCTTACTTACACTTTCTGACGAAGTGTGCAAGCAATGGGAAAGCCCCGGTAAATGAGCGCCATAGCTATGAAATGGGTGTCCGTGCGGGATGATTAGTATATTGATGTTAATGCCTTGCCGACTGAACGAGGAACTCTTGGAAGAGAATATGCCTCCGAATAGGAAACTTCACAACCTCAGTTATCCCGCCCTGGTGTATCTTTATAAGCCTGTTATGACAACTATAATCCTAACTCTTCCCCGACAATGATCACCGTTATTCTGTCCTTCTGGAGCTGGTGCTCGATAGTAACAACAGCATTACAGAACCTCAGGGAATTGCGGCAATCAACGCATTTACCCGTCTCACCGCACGGGAGAGGAAGACCCAGCCGTCTGGCATGAATGGGCGCCACGTAATTCCTGATTCGCTGCCTCGCTGCTTCCGTATCGGGAACAACTTTATTTATTCCGGCGACAACGATTACTTTAGAGGGACCAAAGGCCAAGGCTGCCACCCGATTGCCGATGCCATCAATGTTAACCAGTTTGCCATCCACGGTGACGGCATTAGTACTCATCAGAAAAACATCAGTTAACAGGCTTTTCTTCCGCCGGTCATACTTCTGTTCTTCAGTAAGCTGCGGCTCATGACGGTCAATAAAATGGTAATTTCCCGCCCGTAGTACATCTTTGACCCCAATCTGGTCTAAAGATAGCGAGCCTCCATAACCTATTTTGCTTTCTAGAGGAATCAGGCTGAGCACCTTCTCTCTGGCTTCTTCCCCCGTTTTGACATAGAAGCCCGTCATGTTATTCTTCTCCAGGGAGTCGATCACCCTGTGCGCCAGCATTTCTTTATACCATTCTTTAATTTCAGTTACGTTCTCCATTTCTCAGCCTGACCTCTCTTTACCAACTCACATATTGCTGTCGTGACCCGAGGAATACCTCCACCGCTCTCCCGAAACGCCGACTCCTACCCGCCAGTGTCAGATTCCCGGCATAATGTATAATACCCAAATCCCACTCCTCAATCCAGTATATCACTATCATCCTTCACCAGCTTAATTGGTTCTGATTGTGTCCCGAATAACCTACGCGAGCAGGGATGGTAAATCACCGCCATAGCTACAAGCGCTTGTCCCCCAAAGATGGTACGCACACCGTTTCTGCTACCTGGCTGATCTAGTTCGGATCAATAGTCTCTATTGCTGTCCTTGGGAAATTTCTTACCCAATCGCTGATTCAGCAAATGGAAAAGTGGATGCTTGCTGAGCCATGGTATACAATAGTTTTGAATATATGGCCATTGCTTTGGTAAGTGGGAGGAATTGCTGAGAGCGATGTCAGCGCTGCAGGCTCTATGCTTTGACATTGTGTTTTTTAGCTTAGCTTTGATTATATTGCTGTTTCATCCTGCCGGAGTTCTACATTCTCGTCAGTGGTTCATTAAGAACAGAAAGGAGGAGCCCGAATGAAACGAACTTTCTCTAAGGTAAATAAATGGATAACCAGCTTAACCGTTTTAGCCGTCACTATCCTCTTCATAAGCGGTTGTGCCCCACCCAACCAGCCTCCAGTTATTACCAGCTTGCAGGCTGAGCGTGAGTTGGTTCTTCCTGTAGAGAGTTGCCAGGTTGAGTGTGTTGCTTCAGACCCCGAGGGTGGTGAGCTAAACTATGAGTGGCATGCTAGTGGGGGGAGCATCTCGGGCGAGGAAGCCACAACCACCTGGATTGCTCCCGATGAGGTTGGGGAATATGTTGTCTCGGTCAATGTGACTGATGGAGATGGTAATTCGGCTACACAATCGGTCACCATTACTGTTGTAAGAGAAAATCACCCGCCAGAAATCGCTGATTTGAGTACCAGTGAGGAATGGATTATACCTTCAGGGAATTGCACAATCAGCTGCGAAGCTTCAGACCCGGATAACGATAGCTTAAGCTATGAATGGTTAGCCAGTGGGGGCAATATCACAGGCGAAGGAGATACCGTCACCTGGGTTGCTCCTGAGGACATAGGCGATTATAACATTACTGTGGTGGTTACAGATGGGCTCGGAGGCGAAGACTCAGCATCATTATCTATCACAGTATCGTTCAACAAGCGGCCAGTTATTGAGAGCTTGATTGTTACCGCCGAACACAAATACTTCAAGGAAATACCCGGGGGATACAAAATCGGGAAGGGCCAAAGTTATGAAATTGAGTGCATTGCTTCGGACCCGGATGGCGAGGAGTTATTCTATGAATGGTCAACTGATGGAGGTGGCATCTCTGGAGAGGGCGATACAGTTATTTTTACCGCACCTCTCTGGTCAGGCACAGTTACTGTTAGGGTAACGGTGTCTGATAGTAACGGCGGCGCGGCTACCGACCATGTAGCTTTCGCGGTTGTAAAGTGCTCATCATGTACGTTTTGAGTATTCCGGGTAGACAATGTGATGAGTTGTCCTCCAGGTAGCTGCGTAGGGCTGCATTACTAACCGGGACACTTTTCACCGAGTGCGGCATTGCCCGATATGGATGGGTATGTTATCGTGTCACTCAGGCTGGCTCCAGGTTCATTCAGAAAGCTGGATGAGATGGGAGTCAGATAGTATAACCCCCAAGCATGGTTTGGAAAGGGTGAGGTAAGTAGATTGCATTCATTTGAAAAGGATTGGCAGCGCTGGTTTCCTGAAGGTACAGGTGGGGAGCATGTGACGCCTGCCTGGGGCAGACGCACCACCAGGGCAATCATAATCGTGGCTGCGGTCATAATTCTATTCATTGTCCTGGCAGTATCAAAGGGGTTGTATACCGAGTGGCTGTGGTTTAGCAGCCTGGATTACGGCAGCGTCTTCGCCACTATTCTGAAAACTAAGGTGCTGCTCTTCTTTTCTGCGGCCATCCTCTTTGGTATCTTATTTTTTGGGAGCCTGGTGCTGGCGACACGCCTGGCACCTACCGGTGGCAGACATTTTTGGCCCTGGACTATAGCGCGCCGGCCACAGTGGATATACAAGTGGGGCGTTATCCTGGGAACGGTACTGCTCAGCATAATGTTTGGTTTGGCGGCCCAGGGTAACTGGCAAATCGTGCTTCAGTTCTTCAACGGACAGCCTTTTGGTATCGCCGACCCTGTTTTCAATAAAGAGATTGGCTTCTATGTCTTCACATTGCCTTTCCTTCACATGGTGCAAAGCTGGTTCATAGGTGCGCTGATAGTCACCTCTATTGGCAGTGCCCTGGTGTATGTTGTGAGCTATGGGACGCAGCGGCTTAAATTTGATTTTGCCAGGCCGGTGTTAGCCCATGGGTGTGGTCTGGGTGTAGCTATTCTGGGCCTATTCACCTGGGGTTACTGGCTTGATATCTGGGAACTGGTCTTCTCCACTCGGGGGGTGGTGTTCGGAGCCAGCTATGCTGACATGCACGCCAAGCTGCCAGCACTGTGGATCCTTCTGGCAGTAGCAATTATTTGCATCGCGATCATTGTGGTGTCCTTATTGAAGGGTAAGTTTCGCTGGACTCTCTATGCCCTCGGGGGATGGATAGCAGCTGCTATCATTGTTGGAGCAATTTTCCCCGCTGCGGTACAGAGATTTCAGGTAGAGCCCAGCGAGCTGGCTCGCGAGAGGCCATACATCGAGTACAATATCCAATCTACCAGAGAGGCTTTTGGCTTGGGCCAGATTAAGGAGGAAGCCTTTCCCGCGGAGGAGTCACCAAGCTACCAGGATGTAGTCGAAAACGAAGAGACCATCAACAACATCAGGCTCTGGGACCATCGTCCGTTAAAGGACACCTATAATCAGATTCAATCCATTCGACTGTACTATGACTTCCATGATGTCGATGTTGACCGCTATATCATCGATGATGACTACCGTCAGGTCATGCTGTCAGCCCGAGAATTATCTGCCGAGAAATTGGCTGGAGAAGCGCAGACCTGGGTCAACCGCCGGCTACAGTTTACCCATGGCTATGGTGTTGCCCTGAGCCCTGTCACTGAGATTAGCCCGGAGGGACTGCCTGAATTGATGATAGGGGATATACCTCCTGTTGGTGAGTTCAACATAGAGCGGCCCCAGATATACTTTGGAGAAGAGACGAATGACTACGTGATTGTGAAAACAAATACCGAGGAATTCGATTATCCTATGGGTGATGAGAATGTCTACGGTTACTATCAGGGTGAGAGTGGGGTTAACATCGGCAGTTTTTTCCGTCGTTTGGTCTATGCCTGGCAATTTGGTGACTTTAACATCCTTATCAGCGGCGAGTTAACCCCGGAGAGCAGTATCCTGTATTATCGAAACATCGGAGAGAGAGTGAATCACCTGGCGCCATTTCTGAAGCTGGACAATGACCCCTATCTGGTGGTGCTGGATGGAAGCTTATATTGGATACAGGATGCGTATACCACCACTGACCGCTATCCCTATTCTGAGCCACACTGGGATGGACTGAACTACATTCGCAACAGCGTTAAAGCGGTTATTGATGCCTACGATGGCAGTGTCACTTTCTATGTCACTGAGCCAGAGGATGCTTTAATACGGACATACCAGGCTATCTTCCCCGACCTCTTTGTCTCCGCGGAGCAGATGCCCGAGTCTTTGCGAGTCCACCTCCGTTATCCTGAGGACATGTTTAGTATTCAAGCCTCGGTATACCGAACCTACCATATGCAGGATGCCCGGGTATTTTACAACAAGGAGGACCTGTGGGCTGTGCCCATGGAGGTCTATTTTGGCAGTAATCAGCCTATGGAGCCCTACTATGTCATCATGCGGCTGCCCGATGAGGAAAAGGAGGAGTTCCTGCTCATGTTGCCCTTCACCCCGGTGAACAAGGATAATACCATTGGCTGGCTTGCTGCCCGCTGTGATGGAGAAAATTACGGCAAGCTGCTTGCCTACCATTTTCCCAAGGAGCGTCTGGTGTATGGTCCCAGCCAGATCGAGAACCGAATCCAGCAGGATACGGTCATCACCGAGCAGCTTGCCTTGTGGGGTCGTGGTGGCTCTCGAGTTATCCGTGGCAACCTGCTGCTGATTCCCTTAGGCAAGTCCAATCTATACGTGGAGCCAGTCTTCCTCCAGGCGGAAATAGGTGGGCTTCCAGAGCTGAAGCGAGTTATTGTAGCTGCTGGTGATAACATAGCTATGGAACTCACATTGCAGAAGAGCCTGGCGGCTGTCTTCGGTACTGAGGCGCCACCGACTGAACCTGAGCCCGAACCGCCAGCTCCACCAGGACCGGAGGAGCCGGTAACCGCTGAGATAGCCAGTCTGATTGAGGAGGCCCAGCAGCATTATAACGATGCTCAGCAGTACCTTAAGGCGGGTGACTGGGCTAGCTATGGAGAGGAGCTGGACGCTCTGAAGGCGGTGCTGGACCGGCTGGCAGAGCTCGTTGCTGAACAGCAAGGATAGCCCATTGGTTCGACAATCCGGCTTTTTGTTCATCTCAATCTGAGAAATAACTGTTGCCGCCTGGAGTGTTAACTTTGCCCTGGTAGGGCTGGTTCAATTAACCAGTTCATTGAGGCCAGTGTAGTCGTTGGACTCCCGATGGAGTTGGTAACCAAGTTCTCCTATGACAACCTCAGCTGTTGAAAAAACTGTTGCCTCGGCAAGATGACCTCCTCGGCAGAATCCTTGCCCTGAAAGCTGAATGTGTATGTGGATGATAGGGCTATCTTCCTTCAAAGCCACTGACCCTTGTGCACAGACAATCTCGAGTGGGCCGGGATAGTCCACACTCTCGTATTTTCCGGGTAAGCTCACCAGGAAGTTGAGTCGGGCTCTTTCCACAGAGCCGATAATAGCGATAACCACACCTGATGAGATATTGTGCTCACCGCAGTAACGGGTTATCGCGCTAACTAATTCCTGCTTGGGTTTCACCCTGAATACATGCACCTTTCTGAACAATCAGCACCTCCTCTCTAACTGAGTGTGAAGATATTAACACAGAGGCCATGCGAATATCTGGAGCACCTATCTTTACCAGCTTCACATTTTGACGAAGTGTTCAGTTTTCTAGTCACCTTCAAGCGTTGGGTGAAATCCTGATATTTTGCCTTTCTTAGCATTTGGAGGAATAAGTCGTCGCTTTCTAAAGGAGGATCTAGCCCTCTCGGGGTGGTGGGGTTAACAAGGCGATGGATTGTGCACCTTGTAAAAGGCCTTTGAAACAGTCTGATTTCTCACTTCTAAAGGGTCTTGGGGGCAATTTGGTGTTACAATAAGCACTGGAGAGCAGTGAGGGAGTGACAGATGCCGCAATCTTCCTGTCTCTGGTAAGGAGAGCAACGTGAAAGTATTAGGTATCATGGGTAGCCCCAGGAGGCAGAGCAATACTGAAATTCTCCTTGACAGGGCATTGGAAGGTGCCAAAGGGAGGGGGGCAGAGGTAGAAAAGGTGGTGGTTTCACAACTTAAAGTCTCTCCATGTCAGGAAATATACGCCTGTCTCAAAGATGGCCACTGTCCCGTTAATGATGATATGCAATGGCTCTACGAGAAGCTTCTGGAAGCTGACCACATCATTTTTGCTTCGCCGATATTTTTCTACGGTATTACCAGCCAGGCAAAAGCCATAGTGGATAGATGCCAGGCGCTTTGGGTGAGAAGACACGTTCTGGGTATAGGGAGGGAGGATGACCGAATACGGAAAGGACTATTCATCTCAGTTGGTGCTACCCGGGGCAAGAGGCTCTTCGATGGTGCAGTGCTTACGGTAAAATATTTCTTTGATGCCATCGGCGTGAAATATTCCGGCGACTTGTTGATCATAGGAATCGATAGCAAAGCTCAGATTAAAGAGCATCCTACAGCTCTGCAAGATGCCTTCCACCTTGGTCAACAGCTTGTAGCCATTTCCACATAATTTGGCGAATCGTGCAGTTTTCCAGTCACCTTCAAGCGTTGGGTGAAATCCTGATATTTTGCCTCTCCTGGCGTTTGGAAGGATAAAGCACGGTTTTTGAAAAAGGGATTTAAGCTTTTCCAGGGGTGGTGGGGTTAACAAAGCGATAAATTGTGTCGGCGCCACTGTGCTTGATACAAAAGTAACGTGTGGATATTCAGACAGGTGGTTGATATTTACGGTTACTTTAGGCATCATTTTCTAACAAATACGTAAAGGAGGCTAATATGGTAGGAATCACTTCTTACGGAGGTTACATTCCCTGGCATCGGATGGAGCGTATGACTGCTTACAAAGCTATGGGCTGGCTTAATCCAGCAGCGATACTGCCCGGAGAAAGGTCTATCGCCAATTACGATGAGGATAGTGTAACCATGGCAGTAGCAGCAGCCAGGGATTGCCTGAAGGGCGTTGCTAAGGAGAGGATAGACGGTTTATATATCGCTACCACCACTTCGCCCTATAAACAGAGGGAAGGCGCAGGCATAATTGGCACTGCTCTCAGTCTTCGACCTAATATCAGGACTGCTGATTTTACTGACTCTACCAAGGCAGGAACAGGGGCAATTCTTTCCGCCTGCGATGCCGTTAAAGCGGGGTCAGCAAAGAATATATTAGTATGTAGCTCCGATTTGCGGAAGGAGAGGGCTGGCGGATATCAAGAACAATTATATGGGGATGGTGCTGCCTCCTTGCTTATTGGAGACACCGATGTAATTGCCAGCATAGAAGGCTCTTACTCTGTTTCCTACGACTTTAGTGACTCATGGAGAGCGGATACGGATGAGTTTGAGCGTGCCTGGGAAGATAGGTGGCGCCGTGACGAAGGCTACGAAAGGCAATTGACTGAGTCCATTACCGGGCTATTGACAAAATATAACTTAAATATCAAGGATTTTGCCAGGATAGTTATCACCTGCCACTTCGAACGGGCAGCAACAGCTATAGCCAAGAAGGTGGGAGCTGATCCCTCACAAGTTCAGGATGTAATGATGCGCACCATGGGGGATTCTGGCGCCAGTTATCCTCTGGTAATACTTGTGGCTGCTCTTGAGGAGGCTAAGCCCGGCGACAAGATACTGGTTGCTAGCTATGGGAATGGCAGCGATGCTCTGTTCCTTCAGGTAACTGACCAGATAGAAAAAGCAAGGGATAACAAAGGAATTAAAAAATGGCTCGTCAGGAAGAAGATGCTCGATAATTATGATAAATATCTTGCCTGGCGTGAAGAGATTCCCATGGACAAGGGATTTCGCGGTGAAGAGACCTCCTCCACCCAGCTATCAGCGCTGTGGAGAGGTCGTAAAGTCTTCTTAGGACTCTGGGGGAGCAGATGTAAGAAGTGCGGCACTCCGATGTACCCTGCCCAGAGAGTGTGTGTAAATCCTGATTGTGGAGCGATAGACGAAATGGAGGATTATTGCTTCGCCGATAGAAAGGCTACTTTATTTACCTATACTTCCGATTTGCTGGCATATTCTGTTAACCCGCCAGCAATGTATGGAGTAGTGGATTTTGAAGGCGGAGGAAGATTTTGGTTTGATATTGCAGATTGTGACCCTGAATCATTGAAAGTGGGCATGCCTATGGAGATGATTCTCCGCATAAAATACGTTGAGCACAGGCGGGGGGTTACCAGCTATAGTTGGAAGGCAGCCCCATTAATGGAATGACAAGAAGGTGATGTAAAGGAGGTTAAAATGCCAGAAGGAATAAAAGACAAAGTAGCAATCATAGGAATGGGTTGCACCAGGTTCGGAGAGAGATGGCAGGATACCTGCAGCGATTTGATTGTTGATGCATTCAAGGAATGCCTGGAGGATGCCGGGATAGAGAAAAATGATATTCAAGCTGCGTGGTTTGGGACTTGTATTGAGGAGCAGTCGTGCGGCAAAAGTGCGGTACCTCTGTCAAATACCTTGAAGTTGCCCTTCATTCCGGCAACACGAGTGGAAAACTTCTGCGCCACTGGTTCTGAAGCTTTACGAGCTGCTTGTTATGCTGTCGCTTCCGGAGCTTACGATATTGCCCTGGCGCTTGGCGTGGAGAAGCTGAAGGATACTGGTTACGCTGGTCTCCCTGACTTTGCCCTATTGGCAGGAACAGATACAAGGATGATAACACCGAATTTCACCGCACCCGGTGCGTTTGCCACGCTGGCCACCCGCTATTTTGCCCGGTATAACCTCAAACCAGATGAAGGTAAGAGAATTCTGGCTATGGTGTCTTCAAAAAGTCATCATAACGGTGCTATGAATCCCAAGGCTCATCTTAGAAGAGAAATTACTGTAGAGGAAGTTATGAGCGCTCCTATTATTGCCTGGCCTTTAGGATTGTATGATTGCTGCGGAGTGAGCGATGGTTCAGCAGCAGCCATTGTGACCCGGGCTGATATGGCTAAGAAATTCAGGCCCGACCCTGTCTATATCAAGGCGCTGCAAATTTCGGTCAGCTCGGGAATGGAACTGATGCACAGCTCCTATGATGGCACGCATATAGAAACGACAACCCATGCCGCTGCTGCGGCTTACAAAGAGGCCGGGGTGAAAAATGCCCGTGAGGAAGTAAACATGGCCGAAGTCCATGATTGCTTCTCCATAACCGAGTTGGTGACCATGGAGGATATGCAGTTCAGCTCGAGGGGGAAAGCAGGAGATGATGTCCAGGCAGGGCGATTTAACCTGGATGGTGCTCAGCCAATACAGCCTGATGGAGGGTTAAAGTGCTTTGGACATCCCATTGGAGCCTCTGGTTTGCGGATGATGTATGAGGTATATAAACAGTGTCAGGGCAAGGCAGGACCAAGACAGGTAAAGAACATGAAGCTTGGTGCTACTCATAATCTCGGCGGTGTTCCTCAGATGAATATCTGTAGTGTTCTTATTGCTGGCCTCTGAACAAGCATAGTCAAGAATTATAACGGAGTTGGGTTACCTGCTTAAATGATTTGACACGTAGCCTGTATTTGTTTGCTATGTTGGTGTCCTCTATCTTATTTCAAAGTTGCAGGGGAGCGGGTCTGGGGCTTGCTCCTGCTTTCAGTCGCCTGGATTCAAGATGAGCCTGCTAACGGTAGCTGACTCGACTTGCTCCCGTGTCCAGAGCATAGGATAATATTCCATGTTGCACCACAGGTCAATCATGTCGTCATAGTGCTGACTGTAAGGATGACCGCTCTCACCAGTAGTATGAACGGTGACGCTTTGTGTGAAGTCACCAACGTCAACGATCATGCGCATGGATGGTAAGCTGGACACGGTGAAGTCACCGGAACTGACAGTCCACCGATTTGCATTAACGGTCTCTGTGCTGCCGCTGGTGGCAAATGGACCGCGATTGACGATATTCTCAATCAGACCAACGCCGCTCAATCCAAGCGGGTTACTGACGAAGGTTGCAGTATGTAACTCGCTCCATCTCCAATCATTGCGATTTTCACCAAGCGCAGCAATCGTGTTGGCGTAACCTTCACGGAATGAGCGAACCAGAATGTCGTCGCGGGTTTCAACTACATCCTCTGTCGTAATATCGTCCCACCAGGCGTTGTCGGGTTCTTCCATCAGCAAAAACGTAGCCCACATTTCCCTGCTATCACCATCCGGTTGTACCTCTTCACCTAGCTGGTCGCTATACAGGTTGTCCACCAATTTTGCCCAGAACTCGGCGTACAGTGCAGCTTGCGGGCTGTCCGCATTGCATTGACAGTCCCATTCAAGCAGCCAGTCGCGAGCTTCAGCCAGCTCGCTATCAGCGAACTGCAGGCCGGCGAGGTAAGGCATCAGTTCTTCGGCGCTAATTAGCTTATTGTCGCCCTGAATAGCCTGGAAGCTGGCGATGGTATGTGGTGCCTTTTCTTTCAGTAGCTCAACAATCCGTTGCCCGCGATAGCCGTAGTTCCATTCGTGGCTGATGACGTAGTTTCGTCCTGCTGCCAGTTCCTGGGCCAGCTGGTCATAGTACTCCAGGGGAACAAGTGCCTGGTTGGCGGTGACAATATAGCCGCGTTCCGGGTTGAGGACACGGGGTAGGTCGTCGTATGGGATGAAGCCCTGCCATTCAAACTCGTCTGTCCAGCCCGGGACGGGAAGGAGTCCACTGTGATTTTCAGCGCGGATGGGAATGCGGCCAGGCGTCTGATAGCCGATGTTACCTTCCACGTCGGCATAAACGAAGTTCTGCGAAGGAACATCCCAGTACTGGAGCGCTTCGCGGAATTCTTCCCAGTTAGTTGCTTTGTTAAGCTTAACAATCGCCTGCGTGATCGTGCCTGGGTCTAAAGCCGTCCAGCGCAGTGCCACCGGGTCTTCATTGTTGAAGCCAGGGATTCCACCGGTTTCTTCGTTTATCTGATTATCGTTGATGATTGGCCCGAGGTGCGTTTCACGAATATGGATGGTGATTGGTTCTTCGCCGTCTCCGAAGTGAATAGTTTCCTCATACCGGGTCATATCACGCCATTCGCCATTCCACTCGTACTGGAGTGGATTATCAGGATTGACACGAATACGATACAAATCGAATACATCCGGGCCAACGTTGGTCATCCCCTAGGCAATAAAGTTGTTGTGGCCGATGATGATTCCTGGTGAAGGTGCGAAGGCAAACCCTGCTATATCCAGAGGAGATTCTCCGTTGGCGGGTTGGCAGTGCAAGCCGATTTGGTACCAGATTGATGGCATCTGAATGCCCAGGTGAGGGTCATTGGCCAGCAGCGGCATGCCGCTCGCCGTCATGCTGCCGCTGACTACCCAGTTATTGCTGCCAGGGCCTGAGCTATCACCGGAAGTCAGGTGCGTGTTCGGGCAGGTGTTTTCCATTGCCAAAGTATCAGCTTCAGGAGGCATGGTGGTGCTGTTAACCTGGCTGGTGAGAGTTGATTCTGTTATGGGCAAATCTTCGGGTTGGATGATGGTAGGCTTTTCACCGAACGGCCATGGAGGCGTTAGCCATTTGTCAGTCATCTCCTGGCCGAGGAGTTCATAGAGGGTGGAGCGGAGTTCCTCCTTGCTCCCCCTGAAACCTAACTCCAATGCCATTACCTTAGCAAATGTTAGCGAGTCAACAAGCGTCCACGGTTCGATTTGGATGTCGCTGCCTGTTAGTCCAAGGATGCTGTATTCCAGAGCCAGTTCGCCGGGGTCACGGCCGATAATATAAGCGTTGACGCCATCGGTGAAGGCCTGAGCATGGGCGAGGGCCTCATGGTCATAGTTTTCTACTTCCTGCTCTGCTACATGCCGCCAGCCAAGGCTGCGAAGAAAAATGTCTGCGGCAAGCAGGTCGCTATTTTTGCCAACCAGCTCCTCGATTGTGCCGCTCCCCACGTGCCGAAAGAACTCCATCTGCCACCAGCGGTCCTGGGCTTGCGTGTATCCCTGGGCAAAGAACAGGTCATGCATGCTGCTGGCGTAGATGTGCGGGATACCCCACTCATCACGCAGGATTTCCACTGTGTCGTTCAGCCCGGCTACTCTCAGCTCTCCGTCGTGCTGTGGCAGCGGTGCTCTGGTCAAATTGTGGAACCAGGCATAGCCGCTGATAAGAACCAGTACCACAACAACAGGTAAAACAATTCGAATAAACCTCTTGGTACGACTTCCTTTCATCTCAAGCTCTTTCTAACCATAAGGTTGGAATGCAGCCATTATACCACCCTTTGTCTCCTATCAAGTGTCACGTATTCGGAGTATTCATTATCAAGTTGTGCGATAAATCTTGCCGCACAGATAGTGTCCCTGAGGTTTCTGTTAATTGAAAAGGCCGAACTATTCCACTCCTGCTAAAGACATACACGTATGGTGCCACGGTAGTGCCAGCTCGACTTTGGGCCCAATTTACGATTCAGGGAGGCCGAGGTTATCGGCCTCCCTGTGCCATAATCCCGCCTCACTTATCGCTTGAAGGTCCGGATTCAAACCGAACAGTCAGCCACAGCAGGGGGGACGACCGTTACCCAAATGTAGTCCCATCCTTTGGATAGAACCTTATTTGCAACAACTTTGTGCCGTCGTTAACCAGACCCTGCTCCGTAACCACAAGGTCTGCGATATTGAAGATCCACACCCCGTCATAGTACCAGGCCATCGGTGGGTCTAGATCCGCTTGGAAGGCCAGCCATTCCTCTATCAGATCGATTGTGCCGCTGTGGTTGCCCCAAGGGCCGTCATCGTAGTCGGTGACGTTCTTACCAGCTGCAATGACAATAGCTGTTGCATTGCCAGACGTATTACAATTGCCCGGCACATCACAGTTATCCATGACTCCATTTGGGGTACCGTTTGGCCCGCTAATATCGAGGTCGGGATGCACAACCCACCCTGTATAAGTGAATAGAGCAGTTATGTTCGTTGCCTTCGATTTTCCTTTCCCTTTGGTTACTCCAGGGTCGAATCTTACATACGTCTCATTTTCAGCTGTGTACAGATTTGGTCCAACGATCAGACCTAACGCTAAGAGAGAGTTATTACAAGATGTCAAGTTTGCGAAGGCACTGGTGTTTGTTCCATTGTCATTACACGCCTGTACTACCACGTTCGGGTACAGGATTACAGAACTTGCGTTGCCGTTTTTACCATGGTTTGGTTTCCCCAGAATTCTGCCGAAGACAAGATAGCCGTCCGCTTCATAAGGTAGCTGGACTTTCGCTGTCCCATTATTGACGGCGCAAGGGTCAAGTACCGTGAGGTTTTTCACAGATGACTTCTTATTTGTGACGTATTGTATGGTTGCAGGACCGTATTCATCAACGAACACTGAGCCTCCGCCAGGCGTGTCGTTGCACATGTACCCGAGCTTTTTCCCGTGGATGTTCAGGTTGAAATGCGGTCCGGCTGGAAATCCATTTGGCCTTGGAATGAGCTGATTGCCCTCTCCAGAATGCGGTGGTTTCTCTGGATGCGGTGGTTTCGCTGCCATTGCTACTGAGCCCCCGACAGCCAGTGTGACTGCCAACAGGACAGATACCAGGATTATCACGCTTCGCTTCATTTCTTACCTCCTCTTTCGTTTTGTTTGCTATTGTGTCTTTCCATCGCTATCGGCTCACTCTTGCTCTTTTGTGCCAGCTCTCACCTCCTGCAACGTTTTACTTCACCGCCTGCTGCATCAAAACACAACTGGCTGTTCCCCTCCCCACACCATCCGAAGCACAATAGTTGAAGATTAATTTTCAATTTTGGAACAGGTGAAACTCCTGTTGTAGCAAAGTTAACATGCGTTTGATTTAGGGTCAATTGCAGCATCTTTACTTTACCTCTAAACCTTCCAGAAAATAGTACTAGGACGTTTGTCAGCTAACAGGCAGGCCAAAGCCGCTTGCGCGTCTTATTCACTTCTATTTCAGAAAATATCACCCCGGCACAAATAGGGACATCCTGGGGGCTGGGGCAAAGTACCAGCCCCCTCTCTGTATTGCCACCTTCCGGTAGTTACTCTACTAGTTCCACTAGGTAGTTCTCACCCTTCACCATCCTGACTAGCTCGATAACGACGGAACCCTGGCCGACTAAAGCCATGGCCTCGTATTGACCCTCTTCAGCGGCACCATTTGCCTCGATTTTTGCCTCTACTGTAATATTATGATTACCAGGCGTTAGGTCAGCTACGACGAAGTTAAACGAGTTGGCAGACATGGTATCGAGGATGAGGTCCAGCTCCTCAGGCTCAAGACAAGTGTAATTGATGGTGACGTTGCCGGTAGTCTGATTAACCTCCAAGCATTCCCCGGTAAATATGCCCATGAACTTCGCCGACAAGGTCTGCTCCCTTTCGTTGAATGTCACCGCTCGTGGGAACGCGACCCCAGGTTGCTCAACATTGAGAGCACCATCCTTATAGTTGCCATCAACGCCCACTCGCACCATTACCTTGGCATGGGCTGTGGACGTGTCCCAATTAGGGTCGCCCTCTTTCGTTCGTTTGCTCCTGACGAGAGTTCGAGTGTAGAGCCCGGTCTCCAGGGAGACATCGATGATAAGGTCCTTCTGGTTGGGTGTTTTGATATTTTGGGTAAGGATTGTCGTCCAGTTGCCCACGTAAGGTTCCTCGGGTATATTTCCAGTCATGTTTTCAGAAGGGTCTCCGCTTGGTTCTTGCGGCTCCCACGCGAGTAGGGTTAATTCACTTACCTGTACCGTAGCCTTGGAGGCTCGTATTCCGGTGTTGTTGGCCCAAACCGCTCCGGCGCCCAATACGATCACCAGAGCTACTGCTACCGCTATTACTATTGACTTCTTCATCTCTTTCTCTCCTTTCCTTTTGGATTTGCCTTATCGCCCTCACCGACCCCTCTCAGTCAAGCTAACAGGCAGGGCACAGCGGCAAGTCTTGTTATCAGGTACTTGTAATCCTCCTCATCTATCACATCCTTCCCCTTAGATTCACTTTAT
>Ga0307435_1000616_pt1 | contig 15684 bp, 16 predicted proteins | sample SalMarWE160470MG_FD_202164 | JGI IMG/M metagenome (GOLD analysis project Ga0307435, IMG submission 202164) | Salt marsh sediment microbial communities from the Plum Island Ecosystem LTER, Massachusetts, United States - WE1604-70 | ecosystem: Environmental > Aquatic > Marine > Intertidal zone >... | reverse complement strand
ATTGTTTCAGGATTGATTTCCCGCTTCTCCCATAATTTCCTTTCTTATAAGACGTGACAAAAGGTTTAATCTGATCCTCAGGGGCACGGCCCTAAGCAGGAAAAAGTTCACCTTATTCAAAACACCGGGGATAATGACCTTTTTACCTTTGAACATTGAGCTGATAGCTATTTGAGCAACTCTATTTGCAGATAATAAACCGAACCTGCCATAAAATCCCATTTTCTTGATTCTATGTACGGTATCTGAATTGGTCATTATCGGACCGGGATTTATAACACTAATCTTCACGCAGCTCCCCTTTAACTCTTCATGCAGACTTCTTGAAAAAGAATATACAAAAGCTTTTGATGCCGGATAAACGGTTTTATAGGGAATAGGACTAAAAGCTGCCATGCTGGCAACATTAAGAATATATGAAGGGCTATACCCTTTAAGTTCAGATAACATTAACCTTGTTATTAATGTCAAAGCTCTTATATTAAGCAGTATAATTGTATCGAGGTATTCAACTGAAGATTCTTCAAAATGCTTGCTGCCTCCCACTCCCGCATTATTTACCAGTATATTTACAGAAAAATTTTCCTTTACCCAGTTTGTCAGTTCAACAGGTGAATTCTCCTTTGTCAGATCTGCTTCATAATACCTGGCATTAATCTTATGTTTGTATTCCAGCTCTTTACAGTATTTGTCCAGATTTTCACCGGGCAGGGATACCAGGATCAGATTATGCCCCCTTTTTGCAAATTCGTGTGCAAATTCTTTGCCAAGCCCGTTACTTGCGCCGGTAATTAATGCAAAAGGTTTTAAGCTACTTTTCATTTTCCGTTTTTTCTGCATAAATGAATTTCAGGGTTTCAGTTATTCCTGACTTTAAAGGTGTAATCTTATAGCCAAGTTCACTTTGAGCCTTATTACTCGATAATACCCAGTTGTAATTGTACTTTCTTACCAATCCCGGCGTAATTAAGGGTTTAATGCCAAAGCTTCTGGCAAGCATAAGCATAATAAAGGATACAAAAAGCATCAAATTTAAAGGAAATCTGAAAAGCAAATAACTTTTACCCGATATTTCTGCTAAAACCTTGAAAAAACCTGCATAGGAAATATTCTCTCCGCCCAGGATGTATCTTTCACCTGCCACACCTTTCTCAAGAGCTAAGATATGCCCGGCAACGACATCATCAATAAAAACATAATTACCAATACTTTTCCCGTTACCCGGCAAAAATCTGAATTTACCTTCGGTGTATAACCTTACAATCCTGGTTACACTATTGCTTATGTTCAGCAATCCCGGCCCGTATACGCGTGTGGGATTAACAATAACAATATTCATTCCTTTTGCTGTCCTGTTTAAAATTAATTCCTCAGCCTCGGCCTTTGTTTTTTCATATAATGTAAAATATTCTGTTTGCCTCTTTGTATTCTCGTCTACCATTTTACCGTCAGATGGACCAAAAACACCCGCAGTAGATGTGACAACAATTTTTTTAATCCCTGCCCCTTCCGCCTCATTTAATACATTTAGTGTCCCCGTGTAATTAATCTCGTAAAATAAGCAGGGATCTTTTGACCACACCTGAGCACATGCCGCCAGATGAAAAACAAAATCACATTCCTTTATGGCCTTTCTTATGCTTAATGTATCAGTTACATCACCCTTAAACAAATGAATATTCTTGTGTTTTATTTGTTCGGCCTTTCCCCTGGAACGATATAAAGCATTTACAATATATCCCTGCCTGACCAATTCCCTGCATAAATGAATGCCTATAAATCCTGTAGCTCCGGTTACCAGTATTTTCATAATTTTTTACTTTCCCGAACTAAAAAACCTTGCAGATATTTCAGTACTGTTATAAATTGAAAACCACTCATTCGATACAGCAAGCACAATATGTAAAATTAATGCAGGCCATATTGTCCCTGATAATATAGTAAAACAGCATAATAAAAATCCAAAAGGTATTGCTCCTGCAGTTTCTTTAATTCCCTGGGGAATATGCGCAAATGAATAAATCAAAACATTTATAACGATTGAAGGCCATATGCCAAAAGCATGAATACATGTAAAAAACAAAAATCCCCTGAATAAAAACTCATATGCAGCCAAATAAATTATCCAGCCTGATAAACTTAATACCAGTAATTTCATATTCCAGTTTTTAGTCCTGATCAGCGGGTACTTTTCAAGGTTAGTTGCGCTCTTTGAAGCAAAAAAGTTCATAAGTATTATTATAGCTGATATTAAGACCGTGTAATAAAATATGTTCATGCCAATGGAAAGGCCCAGGCCATAATCTGTAAGCCTGCCTGGCAATAGTATTAAAACAACCAGAAGAGGCACAGCTCCTAAAAAAATAAATCCTGATATATGCCTGAAGTAAACACGGAACTCCTGAATCCTCTTTATGCCATACTTTCTTTTAATTTTGTGGACAAGTATGTCGGAATTACCTGCGAAATAATAAATAAGGAAACTTATTAAGGTCACAGACAGGGAAATTACAGGCTCTGAATATTCCTGTTTCCATATTAAACTGCTGTTCATTTTTTTTAATTTTTCGAAATATAGCAATTACTTATAATACAATTTAAACAATCACTGCCAAAAACCTGTTCCTATGCTTTCAACTGAATAAAGTATCCTGCGTGCTTCCTCACATTCAGGACACTGCCATCCTTAAAAATTAAATACTGGCCCTTTATACCGTTAAGTTTTCCTGTATATTCCGGTAATTTATCAAGGCTTATACTTTTCACCTTTCCCGGATATTCATTGACAGGATAATTAAATGTAAATACTTCATCATCATTGATAATATAACGTTTTAATTGTTCAGGCACTGCGTACTCTGCCTTTCTTTTTTCTTCAAGAAGATTAATATTTTCAGTAGAACCACTGCTCAACATACGTCTCCAGTTAGTTTTATCCGGAAAAACATTTTTTAAAGCAACTTCAATTAATCCGGCCAGGTACCTGTTCGGTGTTCTTGCCACCTTAACAGCATAAGTCGCTCCCTGGTCTATCCACCGGACAGGTACTTGAGTTTCCCTGGTAACTCCTACCTTAATATCACTTGAAAGGGCAAGATATACATAATGATCAATCAGGCAATGGTTCCTGGCAAATTCCATATCACGTGCAATTCCTTCATGTGCCCTGCATAATTCGGGATGAAGCACGCACTCTTCGGTTTCAGGAGCTGAAATAAAGCAAGGGTAACAATAACCCTGCGCAAATGATGTTTTTGTCTCCCTTCCGCATTTAATGCAGTTAATTCTTCCCTGATATTTCACAGAAATATCCTTTGCCAGCATACTATTTACAAAAACTTCCTTTCCTCCTACCGGGAGATAATAACTTATTGGAGAATCATACCCGACCCTCATCTTAATTATGTTACCCTCATTAACCATTATATTTATTCTATAGTGATCCCATAAAATTAATAAAAACTTAATAAAAAAGTGCTCTCCGTATTACCTTGATATATAGGCCATTATAATTCTTATTATTATTATTTAATAAATTTTTAATACTATGTATTGCATAGTATCTATTTTTTTATATATCTTTGCATTGTATTTATCATTTTTATACATAGTAATATATTTTTTATAGTACAACTTAAAAAACATTAAAATGAAAAAGACCTTGACAATCAATGTAGCAGGATCAGTATTCAATATTGATGAGGATGCCTATTACAGGCTTAAGGAATACCTGGAAAAGATTAAGGTGCATTTCTCAGGGGAAAAGGAAATTGATGACATAATGACTGACATAGAATCAAGAATTGCTGAGCTGCTCAGAGAAAAAATAAATTCGGGAAAACAGGTAATAATCCTTCAGGATATTGAAGAGATAATAAAGATCATGGGAGAGCCCCATGATTTCGGGGATTTTGATAAGGAAGAAAAAAAGAAAACATATTACCATTCTGCTTCAAGACATATATACAGAGATCCTGACAACAGGATACTTGGAGGAGTATGCGGCGGACTGGGGGCTTACATGGGTATTGATCCCATAATACCCAGAATAATTTTCATAGTTGCATTTTTTGGTTTCGGATTCGGATTATTAATTTACCTGATATTATGGATAATCATTCCCGAAGCAAAGACAACAGCCCAAAAAATTGAAATGCGCGGTGACCCTGTTAATGTATCGAACATAGGGAGCTTTGTAAAGGAAGAATTTGAAAATATTAAGGACAACATCAAGGGAAAGAAAAAAACATAAAAATATGTCTGAAATGAACTTAGAGAATGTTAAAGCACAGATGAGAAAGGGAGTGCTTGAATTTTGTATCCTTTCAATATTATCCAGGGGTGATGCATACGCCTCTGATATAATAAAAAGGCTTAAGGAATCCAAACTAATAGTTGTTGAGGGGACCCTTTATCCCTTGCTTTCACGGCAAAAAAACGCCGGATTGTTAAGTTACAGGTGGGAAGAATCCACACAGGGTCCACCCAGAAAATACTATGCCCTGACTGATAAGGGGAACGAATTTCTTAAAGAACTTAATTCTTCATGGAGTGAGCTTGTTGAAGCTGTAAAATCTATTTATAATAAATAAAATATCTATCAGGAAATGAAAAAAGTTGTTCAAACAAATATTGGAGGAAGGCACTTTTTTATGGATGAAGATGCTTACCAGGTTATGAATGAATATCTGGGTTCATTAAAAACTCATTTTGAAAAGGAAAAGGAAGTAGCAAGTGAAATTATAGGGGATATTGAACAAAGAATGGCCGAGCTCCTTGAATCCAGGTTAACAGATAATAAAAAGGTTATTTCCCTGGAGGACGTACTGGAAACAATAAAGATACTGGGTAAGATTGAAGATTTTGAATTTATGGATGGAGAGGGGGAGTACGGCGATGAAGAAGAGGAAAAAGAACCATCCTACAGCAGGAAAGAAAACAGGCATCTTTACCGTGATCCTGACAACTCCTACATTGCAGGTATAGCAGGAGGTTTAGGTGCTTATTTTAATGTTGACCCTATGTGGCCCAGGTTACTGTTTTTTGCCCTGATATTTGCAAACGGATTCGGGGTAATCCTGTATTTCATACTTTGGGTGGTTATTCCCAAAGCCAGGACGACAGCTCAGAAACTTCAAATGAAAGGTGAGCCCGTTACAATAAAGAATATCGAAAGGTCAATCAGCGACGAATATCATAAAGTGAAAAATAATATTTATAAAATAAGGGATTCGGAGAAATTCCGGAAAACCCAGGATGTATTTTATGAAATACTCCATATGGCAGGTTTGTTTTTCAGGGCTATATTAAAAATTATCATATATATAATAGGAATAGCTTTTATATTGGCCGGAGTGGTTCTTATTGCAGGCCTGGGGATAGCCTTTTTTACAAGGTTTGATGTATTCGGACAGATAGAATGGCCAAGATTTGATTTACCTGATCTATCAAATATTTTTATTGATCCTGTCAACTTTAATCTGATGACAATCTCCCTTGCCATTCTTATATTAGTCCCCCTAATTGCCTTGATTTACGGCGGCATTAAACTGGTATTTAACATCAGGACCAGAAACAGGTTTCTTGGTGCTATAGCTTTGACAGCATGGATTCTCGCCCTTATTTGTCTTGTTACCCTGGCATTTATCGAGGGTGAAAATTATGCATTCGAAGCTTCGGAATCCCACACATATACCATAAAAGACAATAACTATTCAACATTATATCTTGATATTAATCAAAAGCATGATTTTATTGAAGGTATGACGGTTTATTCAATATTTGATTATGATATATATTATAACAGGTCCGATAAGACTATTATGGGTAAACCGGAGCTCGAAATAATTAAGGGTTATGAGGATGAACCACGGCTTACAATAAAGAAATACACAAGGAATGTAAGCATGAAAAATGCTGCTGGTTATCTTGATGAAATAGCATACAAATGGGAACAAAAAGACTCAATAGTATATTTTGACGAGTTTTATTCACTGAACGAGGACGAAAAATGGAGATTCCCTGAAGTGGAGTTAATTTTAAGTATACCCGAAGATAAGGTAATTTACCTGTCTGAAGGCATGCAGGATATTCTGGGTGAGGTTGACAATGCTGATTTCTATCTTAAGGATGATATGGCAGATAAAAGGTGGATTATGACAAAGAATGGGCTTAAATTATATAACAGGCAGTCAGAATAATAAAAATTAAAATCCCCTCTTGTTTATTTTTTTATAAATTTGCACGGCTTTTATAACAGTAAATTGTCCGATGGTGTAATGGTAGCACTGCAGATTTTGGTTCTGCCTGTCCAGGTTCGAATCCTGGTCGGACAGCTTTCTAACTAAACACTTCCTTCAATACAGCCAGAGATTTAATATTGCCTATTCCCTCAAGATGTATTTTAAAATACTCGACAAATTTCGAAAGCAGGCTGCTTCTTACGTTATTCCCCAGTTTAATTTTCTCAAGATTATTAAAAGAATATTTATATATGTGCGTTAGTGCCCTCTTCTCTTCTTCTGTAAGTATCAATGAAATGCCCCGATCATTTTTAAATAGTGATTGCTGTTTTATATTGTTAAATTCTATAATCTTATTATCTTCAATTACAGGAGAAATCCCCAGGTACCTTGATAGCATTAAAAGAAACACCAGGTGATAATTTTCTATACCCTCGTTTTTTAAATCCAATATTTGAATTGAATTATAAATAAAATCGAATAGAGGTTTATTGGGCTCGACCTCCCTTAATGTTTTATACAGGATTTCAGCAATAAATAATGCAACCGTACTTTTTACAATATTATTATGGATAGTATGTAGCATCACGAAAATCTTCAAATCCTTAATTCTCTGGATATCCCTGTTTGGCCTGTAATAAACATCGAGTTCAAGTATTGAGAGGGGCTGAAAGTAATTCAGCCTGATTCCTGATTTTTTACTTCTCACTCCGTTCACAATAAAAGCCTGCCTCCCGAAAATATCGGTATATATATATGCTATTATGCTGGAATCACCATACTTTACATAATGAAGTACTATACCTTTGGTCTTGTGCAGCATTCAATTAATATGAAGTCAGTATATGAGAAAGTAATTATTAATGAATAAACAATAGTTTGGTAACATAGGTTTTACTGCCATCCTCATTAGTGCAAAAAACAAGGTATACTCCCGTATGCACCCTTTTTCCTGAAAAATTCCTGCCATCCCATATTGCCTGGCCCCCGAGTGCAGTAGTTTCATATACTATGTTTCCACTGACGTCTGTAATTTTAACATTAGCATCGGTTACCAGCCCGGTAATAGTAATGTCGCCTTCATAATCTTCCCTGACAGGATTCGGGTATACGTATACATCATTAAAATCTTCATTCCCTGCAACTGCTTGTCCCATAAAGGACAGGATACCCTTATCGGTCCCGAAAAATACTTCCCCGCTATTGTGGTTTATAGCAATACTGACTACTTTATTTGAGAATAAGGGGCTATTATCCTGGTTAAAGTTGTGGATTTCTTCTTTCCCGTCTTCAGACATCAGAAAAACACCTGAATTTTCGGTGCCGAACCACTTGCGATTTGCTCCGTCAACAGCAATAGTATTTATCGTCTCGTTTTCCAGCAAAAGATCTGCATAAATAGTCCCGTCATTCCTGGGTATCTTTATCTGGTACCCTATAATACTCTGCTCCTCAAAAATGTTAACAGGATTATAATATACAACAGGGCCTTTGTTTGTGCCAACCCATATATTGCCGTCAAGGTCTTCTGCAATGGAAAATACTCTTTCTATTAATTCCGAATCCTGGTTTTTAACGGTAAAAAACCGTTCACTCACAGTACCGTTGCTATTCTCCCTGAAAACAAAAATTCCGTCATTTTTTACCAGCAGCCATATCTGGTTGAAAGAAGTAGCCAAAATTCCCGTTAGCCTGGTATTAATACCAAAGATGTCACTCTTGAACTTCAGATTTTCCCATTCCCCGTCAGACCTTATAACGTATACGGGATTTTCGACTATATCCACACAAAACCAGAGATCATTGTCTTCATCATAATCCATGCCCATCACTCTAATATACCCATGTCCATATCCTTCCACAGGCTTTAAAATACCGTCCTGTTCATCATAAATATCCTTTATTTCCCCATTTTTAAATTCAACAATCCCGTATCCGTATGATCCTCCGAAAACATGCTCCGGATTGGAAGGATCAATAGCGATTCTGTCTATATTTCGAAATCCGGTTAATTCCGGGAAATTTATTTTGTTATAGCTCTCCCATCTCTCATCAATAAAAGAATATGCCCCCTTATCAGCCCATTGTGTTGCTTCATTACCTCCGCCTACCCATATTCTTCCGGACTCAAATACAATACTTCCGACATCTTTATATGCCGGTCCGTTCGGTGCTATTCTCTCAAATTCTCCTGATTCCCATTTCAACAATCCTTCACCATAATCAGCAATCCACATTATATTATCTTTGTCATATAATGCGTGACTTGCCCATGCTATGCCCACCTGGCTCAACATATTAAATTGCTGATCATAAACCTTTACTTTGTAGGCTGCAACAACGATTAAATGATCGTTATGTTCATAAATCCATATGCAATAATTATCTCCGTATTCCCATTTCTCCCATGAGTTTTCTCCGATTACAATAATTTCATTGTTATTGGTAGCAGGATTTTTATAACATGCCAGCAGCTGATTGCCAAAATATGTAACAAAGGAATATTTATAATCGACTATCGGGACATTTGAAATTCTGGACCAGTAATTATAATCAACGAGATTCTGGCTGTTAATATTTGCCTTATATATTCCCTGGTCTGTTGCCGCGAACAAGTTGCTGCCGTCAAAAGTCACGTCATTCACCGATATTTTGGCCCCCGATTCTCCGAACTGATAGGTTTCTTTTATTTCTTTCCTGCTTATATCAAGAACCACAATTCCAAATCCGGTCGACAGGTATGCCGCATTATCAATAAATATGATATTACTTATTTTCTTATCTCCTGTTATAAGTTTTCTTTTTATATCGGGCACATTGATTATTGAATCATTTTTTACCAGGTCAATATTGCCGTTTATATATGCAATTACAAGTGTTTTTGTATTTTCCGAATATTTAATCGCACTTATCTCAACATCAGACAGTCCGGTTACTTTTGAATATTTCCGGATGCTGTTATCATTTTTATTGATTGAAAACAATCCTCCGTCAGTGCTGCAAAATATGCTATTCTCCACCTCGGCAAGCTTCATGGCCTTTGTATAGGGAAGGTGGTCGCGCCAGGACCCGTTAGGTATCTGTCCCGTGGTTATCCCTGCGAATAGAAGGCAAATGCCGCAAATCAGCTGAAAATAAATAGATTTCATTTTAGTTCTATAGTAATAAGAAAGATAGTATATATACGAATGTTCATTAAATTTATTTTGTCAATCTCCAAAGTAATATTCATTTATCATTTTTAACCAGCAGATAATTTATTAGCTGTTCCATGGCCTTGGCCCTGTGTGAAATTTTATTTTTCGCGTCCATTCCCATTTCGGCAAATGTTAATTTATAGCCGTCCGGCTGAAAAATCGGATCATATCCAAATCCATTCTCGCCTTTCCTGCTGTTAATTATTTTACCATTAATACTGCCCTCAAAATTAATAACAGTTCCATTTTCAACAAGGGATATTACAGTTCTAAATCGTGCTTTACGGTTTTTCACTCCTTTCATCCTCCTCAGAACTTTGTTTATATTATCCTCAAAATTGCATTGAATCCCGGCATATCTTGCCGAATGAACCCCCGGTTCACCATTTAATGCATCAATTTCCAAACCCGTATCATCGGCAAAGCAATCAAAATTATACTTATTATATATATAAAGTGCTTTATCCATCGCATTTTCTTCCAAAGAGTTCTTCTCTTCAGGCATATCTTCAGAAAGGTTTAAATCTTTCAGACTTATAAGATCCACCCTGTCACTTAAAATATCCATGATCTCGTTGAATTTGTTCTGATTATTTGTGGCAAAGACCAGTTTACGTTTCATAAAAATAACATATACAAGGACAAAATCCCTGCTTTAAAAAAATTTAAGCAAAGTCTTTAAATGAATATATTTTTTTATCCTCCGGAGGTACTAAAACTACCACCTATCTTCATAGGCCTTGGATTTATGCAAATAACGGGTATCCTTTCCTCATTAGCTATTATATATTGTTCCTGTGCACCCAGCACATAATCAGTAAATCCGATATCTCTGGTAGTCATGACAAGAATTGCATCAGCATCTATGTCCTTAGCATAAATTACTGTCTCCTTGGCAAAATCTCCTGTAGCAGAAGCCGTCTGAATATCATATCTTATATTCTTTGAATTAAAAAATTTATTAATAAAATAGATATTGGATTCCACGCCCTTCACATACCTGGGGTCTGTATTTTTTGCCCTGAATATATGAAATTTTGTACCAAATCTCTTAGCAAAATAGTTTGCCCAGTTAACACATTCTTTATTTTCTCTCTTAAAAGTTATTGGCAGCACAATATTTTTCAGCGTATCACTCTTAGGTGAATCCTGAACTACAATAAACGGAGACTTGGACCCTGCTATTACTTTTAATGCCCAGCTGCCCAAAACCTTTTGCATGCCCCTTATGCCGTGAGTACCCATCACGACCATCTGAGCCTTTATTTCAGCTGCCAGTTCAGCTATAGTAGTAAATATAGTACCTGCCTTAACTATAATTTTAGGCTTAACATCTATATTTTCAAATTTCGCACGTACAGCATCTGCTATTTCCCTCTCAGTATCAGCAACTTCAGAGTCTTTTTTGACAATATTAATTAACGCTATATCATGATGTATAATCTTTGCTATGTTAATAGCATGTTCCAAAGCGAAAACAGACTTATCTGTAAAATCCCAGGTAACAAGGATTAATTTAGAATACTCTTCCATTGTTTGTAATTTTACGTATATAACTATATATTAAATCGGAAATTGTTCAAAATTTATAAAAATTTAGTTTAAAAACAATTTTATTAATCAATGATAATTAACAATGGAATTAAAATTATTAATTAATTCTAAGACAAGAAAATAAAAACCAATAAATATTATTATATGTTTTGCTAATTTACTATAATTTTTATACTATTATATTTTTGCGATTCATAATTGTTTGCATGGCTCTTATTAATTAACTTTGGCAAAGAACTAAATTTTATTTAATAAATACTTAAACATGAAATCTGAAGACTGGAAGAATTTGCCATTCGGCTATATAAAGACTGATTACAATTTGCGTTGTTATTACAATAATGGCAAGTGGGGAAAAGTAGAGGTAACTGACTCGGAATACATAAATCTGCATATGGCGGCTACTTGTTTACATTACGGACAGGAAGCTTTTGAAGGGATGAAAGCATTCAGGGGAAAAGACAATAAAATAAGAATATTCCGGTGGAAAGATAATGCAAAAAGGATGAGTGATACAGCTATAGGAATAAAAATGGCTGCAGTCCCGGAAGACATATTCAGGGAAGCGGTTTTTAAGGCTGTAAAGCTGAACGAAAAATATGTCCCTCCTTACGGTCACGGGGCATCATTATATATAAGACCTTTATTAATAGGTTCAGGGGCAGAAGTTGGAGTAAAACCTGCCAAAGAGTATTTATTTCTTGTTTTTGTAACTCCTGTAGGCCCTTATTTCAAAGAGGGATTCTATCCCGTCGACATTATGATATGCCGTGATTTTGACAGGGCTGCCCCATTGGGAACAGGAGCTATCAAGATAGGAGGGAACTATGCCGCCAGCTTAACCTCACTTGAGGTTGCCCATAGTCTTGGTTTTGCTACAGCTCTTTATCTTGATGCAAAAGAGAAAAAATTTATAGATGAAGCAGGGCCGGCTAATTTTTTTGGAATTAAGGATAATAAATACATAACTCCCAAATCAAAATCTATTTTACCCTCTATTACAAATATGAGCCTCATGGATATGGCTAAGGATATGGGCATGACAGTGGAGCGGCGGCCTGTGGAAGTAAGCGAACTTCCGTCATTTGATGAAGTCGGCGCATGCGGAACGGCAGCCGTAATTACACCCATAAAAAAAATACATGATCCTGCAATGAACAGGATATACGAATATTGTAAAGATGGTAACCCCGGACCTGTCTCGAGTGAACTTTACTATAAGCTTACTGCTATTCAAAATGGCGATTCAGAAGACAAGTTTGGATGGATAGACATTATTGAATAAATTATTCAAATGCAGAAGGTAGATAACAAAATTACCAAACGCCGTCTAAGAAGTTCATATATAACCTCCATTGTGAGTATATCCCTGGTATTATTCTTACTCGGATTAATCGGGTTGCTGCTGCTGAATACCAAAAAAATTTCTGACTATGTAAAAGAAAACCTGAAGTTTACTGTATATCTGAAGGATCATGTCAAAGAAGTGGATATCCTCAGGATACAAAAGAACCTGGATGCAAAGCATTATGTTAAGGAGACCAGGTATATTACCAAAGAGCAGGCAGCTATTGAATTTCAAAAAGAGCTTGGTGAAAATTTTATCGATTTTTTAGGATTTAATCCGCTTACACCCTCTATTGATGTGCGTCTTTATGCCGACTATGCAAATTCAGACAGCATAGCGGAAATTAAAAAAGACCTTAAAAAATATTCCCAAATCGATGAAGTATATTATCAGGAATCACTAATCCATCTGGTAAACAAAAACCTGAGAAAGATCAGTTTATTTATTTTGATTATTAGTGTATTATTGTTCCTGGTTGCAGTTACATTAATAAATAATACCATTCGTCTGTCGATCTATTCAAAAAGATTTCTTATAAGAACCATGCAGACGGTTGGCGCCAATAACAGCTTTATCCGCAGGCCATTTCTGTATAAAAGTGCCGTGCACGGAACTGTCGGCGCTTTAATAGCAATAGGAATGCTTGGAGGCATGATTTATCTTATCCAAAATGAAATGGAAAGCATAATAAATTTTCAGGATTATAAATTATTAAGCATTTTATTTATAATTGTACTATTAACAGGTATTATTATTAGTTGGATATCGACATATTTTGCAGTGAACAGGTACCTTAATATGAAAACAGATTATCTATATACATAAATCTTAAGTTATGACAAAGAAAACAGATGATACCAATACCTCCGGCCAAGCCCTGGGAACAGTTAATTACATTTTACTGATTATAGGATTAATTATTATTATTACAGGCTTCATACTGATGATTGGAGGCAAATCCCACGATCCGAAAATTTTCAACGAAGATGAAATATTCAGTGTAAGAAGAATAACAATAGCTCCTGTTGTTGTATTATTCGGATTTATGTTCGAGATATGGGCTATTATGAAGAAGCCTAAAGAAGAAAAGTAATTCCCCCTTAATAAAAAGTACAATTATCTTAAGCAATGAGCTGGATTGAAACTATTATTATTTCAATTGTCGAGGGGATAACTGAGTTCCTTCCTATATCATCCACCGGGCATATGATTATAACTGAAAAGTTGCTTGGAATCCAGAGTAATGAATTTATCAGGATCTTTATCGTCAATATTCAGTTTGGTGCTATTTTATCGGTAATAGTACTATACTGGAAGAAATTTATAAAATCCCTTGCGTTTTATTATAAGCTGCTTATAGCTTTTATTCCTGCAGCAGTTGCCGGTTTAATTTTTGGCTACTATATAGACAAGCTTCTTGATAATGTTGTTATTGTTGCAATTTCATTAGTTGCAGGCGGCATAATACTTGTTTTTGTTGACAGCTGGTTCAGGAATCCGGCCAAAAACCAGGAAATAACATATACTAAAGCCTTTAAAATAGGATTATTTCAGATAATCGCCATGATCCCGGGTGTCTCAAGATCGGCAGCAACAATAATAGGGGGACTAACACAAAAGCTTGACCGCAGGAATGCGGCCGAATTTTCTTTCTTTCTTGCCGTACCTACAATGTTCGCTGCTTCAGTGTACAAACTTTATAAAAGTTATGAGTCCGTTACGGTTAATAATATAGGAATGTTAATTGCAGGAAACATCATAGCATTTATTGTCGCTATGCTGGCAATTAAATCATTTGTTACTTACCTTACAAACCATGGCTTTAAAGTATTTGGTTATTACCGTATAGCTGCCGGCCTCATTATCCTCATATTATATAGTCTCAAATTTGAATTGAAAATCGTATGACGGATTTCATTAAAGGTGAAATTGTACTTATAAATAAACCTTTATACTGGACATCATTTGATGTGGTCAAGAGAATAAGAAAAGCCCTGGAAATAAAATATAAACAGCCAAGGATTAAAGTCGGTCATGCAGGTACACTGGATCCCCTGGCAACGGGATTAATGATAATATGCACAGGGAGACTGACAAAAGAGATTTCAAAATACCAGGAATATCATAAAGAATATTTGGCAACGATGAGGCTGGGCGCTACAACACCATCATTTGATCTGGAGACTGAAATCGACAGAAATTATTCTTTCTCCCATATTAACAAAAATCTGGTTAGTACGACACTTAAAGAATTTGCTGGTGCCCAATACCAGGTGCCACCGAGTTTCTCTGCCAAGTTTGTAGATGGAATAAGGGCATATAAATATGCAAGGAACGGGGAAAAAATTAACCTCAGCCCGAACAAAATATTTATAAAAGAGATAAGTATTGTAAAATTTAGATTACCTCTTCTTGAAATAAAGGTAACATGCAGCAAAGGCACCTATATACGATCATTAGTGCGGGATATTGGCAGCAGCCTTAATTCAGGAGCGCATTTAATTAAACTTGTGAGAACAGCTATTGGTGACTATAAACTCAGCGAGGCAATGTCAATTGATGCTTTTGAAAAACAATTGAATTTTTTGTAACAAATTTTTATTTTTTTCGTATAAAGTAGGTTTTTATTTAAACCCTAAAATATAATTCTTATCAAACCATGAAACTATCCCAGTATAAATACAATTTACCTGAAGACCTTATAGCAAAATATCCTGCTCCAAACAGAGATGAATCAAGATTAATGGTCTTGTACAGGAACACAAAAAACATTGAACATCGTATCTTTAAAGAGATTATTGAATACTTCAATGAAAATGATGTTATGGTATTCAATAACACAAAAGTATTTCCTGCAAGACTTTACGGCAATAAGGAAAAAACAGGCGCAGAAATTGAAGTATTTTTGCTCAGGGAATTAAGCAAAGAACAACGTTTATGGGATGTTCTGGTCGACCCTGCAAGGAAAATAAGAATAGGAAACAAATTATATTTCGGAGAAGATGATATACTGGTTGCGGAAGTAATTGATAATACGACATCACGTGGAAGAACCCTCAGGTTCCTGTTTGACGGTGAATATGAAGAATTTAAAAAAACCCTGTACAAACTTGGGGAAACTCCTCTTCCAAAATTTATTAAAAGGGAAGTCCAGCCCGAAGATAAAGAAAGATACCAGACAATATTTGCCAAACATGAGGGCGCAGTCGCTGCTCCGGTTGCAGGACTTCATTTCAGCAGGGAATTACTTAAAAGGCTTGAAATCAAAGGTATAAATTTTGCTGAAATCACGCTTCATGTCGGACTGGGCAATTTCAGGACTGTCGACGTGGAAGATCTTACA
>Ga0307435_1000610_pt1 | contig 15786 bp, 15 predicted proteins | sample SalMarWE160470MG_FD_202164 | JGI IMG/M metagenome (GOLD analysis project Ga0307435, IMG submission 202164) | Salt marsh sediment microbial communities from the Plum Island Ecosystem LTER, Massachusetts, United States - WE1604-70 | ecosystem: Environmental > Aquatic > Marine > Intertidal zone >... | reverse complement strand
TGTCAAGAATCGCTGACAGGCGCTTACCTGACCGGTCGCCTGCAGATCCCTCTTCCTGGAATACGCCGGGATGGCAATGGCAAGGTCTTAACCGTCGTAGGCGCTCGCGAGAACAATCTCAAAGACATCACAGTGCACATTCCCCTCGGGAAATTTGTTTGCATCACGGGTGTATCTGGATCTGGTAAATCCAGCCTGATGGTGGAAGTGCTCTACAAAGGTTTAGCCCGCCAGCTCAATCGTGCCCGTACCCAACCGGGAGATCATGATTACATCGAAGGCTGGGAAAATATCGACAAAATAATCAACATAGACCAATCCCCCATTGGGCGTACCCCGCGATCTAACCCGGGAACCTATACTGGTTTATTCGATCACATACGCAGCCTATTTGCGGAATTACCTGAGAGCAAAATTCGCGGTTATAAACCCGGGCGTTTCTCTTTTAATGTGAGGGGTGGTCGTTGTGAGGCCTGCCAGGGACAGGGCCAATTGCGTATCGAAATGCAGTTCCTCCCTGATGTCTATGTGCCCTGTGAAGTATGCCATGGCTCACGTTATAACCGCGAAACCTTGCAAGTCCGCTTCAAAGGTTACACCATTGCGGATGTGTTGGATATGACCGTTGACACTGCTGCTGAAGTCTTTTCAGCATTTCAAGCCATGCTCACCCGCTTGCAAACGCTACAAGATGTTGGCATGGGTTATATCAAGATAGGCCAACCTGCCCCAACCCTATCCGGTGGCGAAGCCCAGCGTGTCAAGTTGGCCCGGGAACTTTCTAAAAGAGCAACAGGCAGCACTTTATACGTTCTCGATGAACCCTCCGTGGGTCTTCACGCTGCCGATGTCCATAAATTAATCGATGTCTTGCATCGTCTCGTAGACCTGGGTAATACTGTCGTGATTATCGAACACAACCTGGACATCATCAAAGTTGCTGACCATATCATCGATCTCGGTCCAGAAGGGGGCGAGCGCGGTGGTACCATTGTGGTTGAAGGAAAACCAGAAGAGATCTGTAATAATCCAAATTCCTATACAGGTCAATTTTTGAGTCGTCACATGAAAGAAGCTCATAATAAGGCTTGTGCGGAGGCCTGAGAATCATATATAACCGGGATTGAGGTTGTGTGAATTCTATTGGTAGGGCTTCGCACTCCCAGACCTTTCAGATAAATTCTTCTGCTATGTTAGTACTCTAGTTTCATAAAGGCTGGATAAAATGGACGATACTCCTCTTAACGATGTGGTTTTAGAATTCTTCAAAGCCCTTTCAGACGCTGACCGTTTGAAAATCATCGGGGTGTTGGCATTAGGTAGCCACAGCCTCGACCAGTTAACTTCGCATCTCAATATAAAACCTGCTTCCGTCTTACGGCATTTGGAATATCTGTCACATATTTCTCTGGTTAAACAGGAAGGCCGTAAATACTGGCTGGATACAACTGCTCTGGAAGATATGGCTAAGGAGCAGCTCTCGAATCTCAAACGCCGGTCAACCCCCCAGGATTTTGAAGGTGAGTCCTACGAACGAAAAATTTTAAGTGACTTCGTTAGGCCAGATAAACGTCTAAAATCCATCCCGGCACAGGAGAAAAAATTGCTGGTCGTGCTACGATATATCGTTCAATCCTTCGAACCAGGTCAACACTACTCAGAAAAACAGGTCAATGCCATCCTGGATCGCTTCTATGAAGATACTGCTTCCTTACGCCGCTATTTAGTAGATTACAAGTTTCTCACGCGGGAAGGTGGCGGTGGAGATTATTGGCGGATAGATACATAATCGACCAACCAGCGTATCTGGTCTATTCTGGCATAACCAAATTCCCGAATTAATCCTTATCTTTTCACATCTTCCGGTGGAGTCTGAATTCGTCATCTCCTAAGAAATGCTTCTGCAGGGCTTTTGCGCGTACCTCCAATACTCGACTGTTGGCAAAATAAGTAAAATTAAAAGCGGTTGAATCCCCCGCTTTCTTTCCTGGAACCGGCATTAATCTCGCGGTAAGAGGTTTGCCTAACCGTTGGGAAAGCGCGGCTACATCCAGTAAGATTGCAGCTAATTGTTCCACAGTCACATCACCTGGTAAAGGTATTGTATCCAGACCTGTTCCACAAACAGCCGAATAAAGTAACAGATCGTTGAGGGTGAGGGTTTCTTGAGCCGCCCGAGTTGCCAAAACAACATCCTCCAACAGCGGGATAAATAACCCATTGAATCCTACCCGGCGAAATTTAGCCCTATCCAACGCATCGGTGATAAATGCTGCTCCCGCTAAAGATCCATGTAACCCCACAGCCGCTACGCCGAGTTCTTCAATTGCAGCACCTATCGAACGAGCTCGTTCAGGAAAGGGCGCCAACGAAAAATCGAGGCCTGCAAAACTCACCCCATTCCGTCCAGCAACCTTATCTGCGATGCGGGTTAATTCTTGTGCTTGGGTTTCTACCGATAATCTCAAACGTTCCCGCGCTTCCGATAGACCTCCAGCGGAAGTAAAAGCATCCAATGCCAGGTCAGCTGCTTCAGTCGCTAGAGCGAAGATGGGTTTTTCGTTACCAAAGCCATTTTCATATCCCAGATATGCGGCCGGGAAAAAGGGGCACCCTGATGGTACATTCGCTAGAGCCGCGAAGCGTAGATTAGCAAAACCATCCGGAGATATGTGCGCCGCCCTCGAAATCACCTCAGCGCAAGCACGTATTGCAGGCAAAGAGATGCCCATTTGGGGAGAAGCTATCACTCCGGACAGAAACACATTTTCAGTCCTCGATAGCACCTCCGGGATAACCTCATAGCTTCCAGGAAATCCGGGACTGGCCGGACCGATCGATAAGTATTCGAAGCCTGCAGATTTAATCGCTTCCTGCAAAGTTTGAGCCAAAGACAGCACCTCACCAGCTTGCCACTCATCTAACAAATCCGGAAATGGGATCGTCGCCAGGCGTGAGGTTTGCACTTCGTATCCTCCCTGGTCAAATGCCCCTTTGGCATCGACGAGAAATGTGCCAGCCTGCTCGATTGCTTTATGATTGATCGGCCAACCGGGATTGACAAAATAAGTAATAGAGCGTATTTTCATATTCGCAAAATTCCCTTCAATCAAGACCAAAGCGATGAGATTATCAGACCATATGGGCAGCAGATTTATTCTCCGGGCGCAAGATCTCGAAGAGTAAAATTCCCGCGGCTACTGCCGCGTTAAGCGATTCAACACCACCAGGCATGGGGATATTGACATACTCATCTGCCAAACCTCGTGCAGCTTCGCTGGCGCCTTCTGCTTCTCCCCCAACCACCAAAGCCATAGGGACTTTGAACTCTATCTGGCGGAAGGCTTTGCCCAAACGTACATCTGCCAGGTAAACTCTTAATCCCCATTCTTGCCTTCGCTGGTCGATTTCCTCCCATGAAAGTTGTTGGATAGGTATCAGGAAATGAGCCCCCATTGCGGCTCGTACTACCTTTGGAGCATAGGGATCAACAGTTCCCGGTGCGATGAAAACCGCACCTACTCCCGCTGCCGCAGCAGTACGCAGCATGGTCCCCAAGTTGCCCGGATCGCGCACGGAATCTGGAATAAATACCACATCTAACCTTTCCGAAATTGGGAGAGACCGAACTGTCACCACTGCCAGTAAGCCTTGAGGGGTATTCGTGTCTGAGACAAAGCCCATAACCTGCGAGGATACCTCTTCCACCAAGACTCCCCGCTCAGAATAATGCTCCAGGACTTCCTGGCCGCGCTCATCCAGATCAGTTGTAAAGAACACCAGTTGCGTTTCCCAGCCTGATTTCATTGCCTCTTCTGTCAGCCGTACTCCTTCGAGCACAAACGCGCCTTCGTTATGGCGTGCTCGCGAACGGGCTTGCAGATTGCGTACCCACTTAACTTTCGGGTTGATTGTTGAGGTGATCATGCCAGGTAGGAATAGTGACGAAATGTTGATATTATTTACTTTGCCCAAATCTTGTCGATTTCCAAATCCCGAGAAAGACATCCAGCGTGGATTGATCGTACAACGTCAGCCGCACCTCGATCAAACCAGAATCAGGCCGGTACTGAAAATATTCCTGAACGGCAGTGAAAAATACCCTGGCAGCCCGATCTTTCGGGAAACCGAATATACCTGTTGAAATTGCTGAAAAAGCAATCGAGGTGAGATTGAGGCGTTCAGCTAGGATTAACGACCCGTTCACCGCCGCGGCCAGTTTTGCTTCTTCCTGACCCTCTCCCCACACAGGGCCGACAGCATGGATTACATACCTGCAGGGTAATTTTCCTCCTCCAGTATAAGCCGGTTCGTCATGGTTGACTGGACCGTGTTCCCTCACCCAAGAATTGCTCTCTGCTTGGATGGTTGCTCCCCCACCCCGCGCGATCGCTCTGGCGACCCCACCACCATGCTGTAAATAGGCATTAGCAGCGTTGACAATCGCGTCGACATGTTCTTGGGTAAGATCACCTCTTACCAATTGTAGCTGCTGTCCCGATGGCAAAGTGTGTTGCTCGATAACTTCGTTCATATCTACACCCGCTGATTTTAGCATGCAGCCTTAATCCGGTCAACGCGGTAGTTGCTTAATTATCGACAAATAGGGCAGGTATTATTCCCCACCCTCATTCTAAAAATTTCGTTTAGATCGAATACGGAATTATTTAGCCTGCGTCTTGGCGACTACCGCCCTAAACGCATTGGGATCGCGCACCGCCATATCCGCCAGCATCTTGCGATTTAATGCAATTCCCGCCGTCTTCATTTTGTAGATTAATTGGCTGTAGGTGGTCCCATTTTGGCGTGCAGCCGCATTGATGCGGGCAATCCACAAACGCCGCAAATCGCGTTTTCGGTTACGTCGATCGCGATAGGCATACCACAAACTTTTTAGCATGGCCTCATTCGCTCGCCGGAAGAGACGATGACGGGTTCCATACTGACCTTTCATCATCTTTAGAATTTTCTTGTGGTGCCGGCGACGATGAGGTCCGGTCTTTACACGTGCCATAATTTAATCTCCTGCGCACCATTGAGCGCCGGTAAGGTTCAAGCTCACAATCCCTTACCCGTTATATGCACCCAGCAGCCGCAATAATTATCTTGATAAGAATTGTGCAACTAAATCGAATTTAATCCGCCTTGCTCAGGTAAGGAGCTAAGCGATGAATACGCTTTTTAATTCCGCGCCCTTTGACAGGGATCATTTCATCAAACAACCGCTTGGTTCGCTTGGATGTACGCCGGCGAAAGTGGCTCTTACCACCTTTGGTGCGCACCAACTTTCCCGAACCTGTTAAGCGGAAGCGCTTTGTGGTCGCTTTATGGGATTTGATCTTATATTTTCCTTTTCTTGGCTTTCTTGGCACAACCATACTCCTCTCACACAAAACTCCGCGGAAAAACGGATTCATCCGCGGATGATTGATTCTTCTAGATGTCAAAGCTTGCAGCAGTGCCTGGCTGTTATTTCTTTTTAGATTTTGCTGGAGCCAACACCATCAACATACTGCGACCTTCCATCGAGGGTGTTTGCTCGACAACCCCTACATCAGATAGATCCTCTGCAATGGATTTTAAGTCTTTTAGCGCAATCTCGGGATAGGTGATCTCTCGTCCTCGGAAGCGGATCCTTACTTTCACTTTCATCCCATCTTGCAGCCAACGCCTTGCATCACGGACTTTGAAATTCCGGTGATGGTCAGTTGTCTTCGGTCGTAAACGAATTTCTTTGATGTCGACCTTGGTTTGAGATTTGCGTGCCTCCCGCTCTTTTTTAGTGCGTTCGTAAAGGAATTTGCCATAATCCATCACTCTGCACACCGGGGGTTCTGCATTAGGAGCTACTTCGACTAAATCCAACCCGGCTTCTCGCGCAGTTTGATGAGCATCTTCTATGGATACGACCCCAACGTTATCTCCATCAGGACCTATCAGGCGTACTTCTAGCACCCGGATTTCTTCATTTACACGAAAATTTGAAGTACTTATATTCCTCTCCTCTTAAACTACTCAAATGCTGAAGATATTGTGCTTATCCAAAGCTTCGACGCAAGCATGATACCATATAGCCAGTTGAATCGTCAACCACCGCACCCCGAAATTGTCTTTCTCCACACCTTCATACCTTTTTAATCACCTGCCTCAACTTCCTTTTTCGCAAGGTCTAAGAACGCCTTCACCGTCATAGCTCCCAGATTTTCCTCTGAACGTAGTCGGACTGCCACGGTGTTGTTTCCCAATTCACGGTCTCCCACCACCAGCATAAAAGGATATTTTTGATTTTGGGCGTCACGAATCTTAGCGTTCATGCGTTCTCCACGGTCATCTAGCTCAACACGCAGCCCGGCAGCTTGTAACTCTTGTTTCACTTTTATCCCATAATCCAGATGACGATCAGCAATCGGTATGATGATTGCTTGAACTGGCGCTAACCAAACCGGGAAAGCGCCCGCAAAGTGTTCGATAACGACCCCCAAGAAGCGTTCCGTTGATCCGGTCACAGCCCGATGCAAGACGACGGGAGTATGTTCCTGCCCATCTTCTCCAATATAGGCCAATCCTAAACGATCTGGTTGGATAAAGTCCACCTGGATAGTAGAAAGCTGCCACTCTCGACCTAGAACATCCCTTGCCAGGAAATCAGCTTTGGGTCCATAGAAAGCGGCCTCACCCACCGCCTCAAAATAATCAACCTGGCTGGCATCCATGGCTGCCCGCAAAGCAGCTTCAGCGCGTTCCCATTTTTCTTCATCTCTTAGATACTTACCCTGCTCACCCCGTAAAGAAAGACGAACCTGGTAATCAGAGAACTTATAGCGATCCAAGACCTCCTGGATCAATTTCAGTGCCAGAGAAAATTCACTCCCAACTTGATCTTCAGTACAGAAGATATGGCAATCATCCTGCGTCAGAGCACGCACCCGCGTTAAACCCGTCAATTCGCCGGTTTTCTCGTAGCGATAGAGCGTTGCGAATTCTGCAAACCGTAATGGCAAATCGCGATACGAATGCAGTCCCATCTCCTTATAAAGCGTCATATGGCTTGGACAGTTCATTGGCTTCAACCGGTAGGCAATGTTCTCATCCACCATGGGGGGAAACATTGATTCGCGATAATTATCATAATGCCCCGAGCGCCGATATAAATCCTCCTTCACCAGATGACCTGTCCACACATGCTGGTAGCCAAGGCGGGTCTGTACATCCCGCACATAATCCTCCATAATGTGCCGCAGCATCTCACCTTTAGGTGTGAATAAAGGCAACCCTGGGCCGATATCTTCGGAAAAGTAGAACAGACCCAGTTCTTTGCCCAGCTTGCGGTGATCCCGTTTTTTCGCTTCCTCTAGCTGCCATAGGTACTCTTCTAATTCTTGAGAGCTAACCCAGGCCGTTCCGTAAATTCGTTGCAGCATAGGTTTGTGTTCATCCCCGCGCCAATAAGCTCCTGCTACGTTTAACAATTTGACCGCCGCAGGGTTTATCTTCCCCGTAGATTCGAGGTGTGGCCCACGGCATAAATCCACGAAGGAGCCATCCTTATAAATAGAAATTTCAGGCTTTTCTTGCAGAGGCTCACCGTATTCGTCAAAACCACCCTGCTCTAAGCCATCAATCAACTCTTGCTTGTAAGGTTGGTCCTTAAAAATATGGCGCGCCTCTCCAGCTGAAATGACCTCTTTCTCAAATCTATGGTCTTCAGCGATGATTTCTTGCATACGCATCTCGATCACCTCCAGATCCTCTGGAGTAAGCGAACGGGGTAAGTCAAAATCGTAATAGAAGCCATCATCGATGGGGGGACCGATGGCGATTTTTGCGTCCGGGAACATTTCCATTACAGCTTGTGCCATTACATGTGCAGCCGAATGCCGGATGCGGTATAGATCACTATCTTGATATCGTTCTCGCTCTTTTTCAGCCATTTTACACTCCTTGTTTCTTTTAATCTTTCTGCCACGGATACCACCGCTCTGGGAACGCCTAGAAATAAAAACGCCCTCGCCGACTGGGGCGAGAGCATTTCTCACGCGGTTCCACCCAGATTTAAGCGAATAGATCGCTCATCTCTTCGAACCGTTAACGGGGTTACCCGTTCACCATACTTAGCCCGGTACTCGCTTGGGCTGTTCAGGATCACGCTCACGAGTGGTTTTCACCGGATAATCACCTGAGAAGACTTCCAGTCCTTGATCTTCTCTCCCTGTTGGTTTTTCTCCGGTTACTCGTCTCGATCACAGCTTTTCTGGATTCAGATTAGAGAATTATACTAGGACTTGTTTAAATTGGCAACCTTCTAAGAACAATTGGTCAGGTCAATCGCCTCAACCTAGAAGATAACGATAATCTTAAACTTGAATGGTAATTAGCGCCGGGCGAATCCCCAAATATCGCTTGCCTTGCGGGATACAGGGTCAATTTCTAGTTTTATTAATATTCCTTTATAGTTTTTCTTAAGCCATTATAAGGTCACAACCTGCGTATGGTGGTATTCTAGATTGGCATAGGAATAATATCCTATTCTTATGATCTTCGAACAGACATGCAAGCCATTAGCTGTTGTGAAGTTGTCAAATGAGCTGGGTATTGATTAGAATTTGAATTAAGTCGCTTCCTGATTCTTCCTTGGAGAGAATTCGATGGATATCGGAATACCTGAATTGTTAATCATCTTGGCAATCGTGCTACTGCTCTTTGGTGTAGGTCGTCTCAGCAAGATCGCTGGCGAACTGGGGAGTGGTATCCGCGCATTTAAAGAAGGTTTGCAAGGTTCAGATGAAGATAAGAATGTCAACCCAGATCAAGCCGCTAAAGAAGAAAGCAGCGAGCAAGAAAAACTCGTTTGACTTATTTAATTCTTATCTACGGACACTTCAAGTTCAGCTTAGAGCCTTTATAGGATTCAAAATCAAGGGTTTTTGAACTCCCACAGGCATAATAATGCACGGAGTAGATCCCCCGCGCAATCGTATAATCTTTACTCTCCCCTTTCTCAAGTGTGAAAACGTAAGTAGCAGCTCCGGTAAAGATTGCCAATAGGCGGGTATTGGAATTATTAGTAAGCGAGAACGTCACCACCTTGATCTGGGTGGACAAATCGATATTCTGCGCCGAAGTCTTTGCCGCAGTGCGCGCATTGCCTCCGCAGATCGGCATGATCAGTGTTTTTTGCCTGGTGAGGTCGATCGTATCGCTGGAGGACACTCCGCAAGCATAAACGGTTGAGCTGTAAGTGCCTCGCTTTACAGTGAACAATCCAGATTCGCCACCCTTTACACTTAGATAATAAAAATATGGCCCCTGCAATTTCAAATAGAGCGTTTTGGTTGTCTTATTTACAATAGTGAGTCTGACGAGATCCACTCCTGATTGGGAGCTCGCCGGAGATATTTGCAGGGCCATTGGAGCCGCAGCTGTCAAAAAAATTGAAGCGATCAACAGCAATGGCACTAACATATGCCAGGAAATCTTACTTTTCATTGCCGGAAACCTCCTCATTTGAGTATTCTTACATAGGATCTTCGAACACATGGTAGCCTACAACCAGATTAATGTCAAGAAACTTTAATAGTCCGGATAAGGCTGTTCAATGATCGAAACCTCGTAGCCAGCTACACTGCACTCACCTGTAGGCATAATCTGGGGGGAACGATCAGCGCTGGCATCTCCTCTCCTCCTTTTCTATTGCCAGTACTCCCACGACGCGGAGGATTATCTCATTATCCGCATCGATCTAGGGGACCCTGATTAATGCCCCAAGTACCCAGATTATCTCAACCCTCTAACAATGACACACCCGACAGAACTTCGAGCACCCCGATAACCGCTGAGTTATCCCGTTCAGCCATACCCATCTCGAGCATCGCAGTAAACAATTGGGAATGGATGGCCGCTGCAGGTAGAGGTATGCCATATTGCCGGGCGGTTTCGAGCACAATACCAAGATCTTTAGCCTGCATATAGGCTTTAAACCCCGGGTCACGAATTCCCTTGAATAAACGGGCCGGTTTATTGTCCAATGTCCAGCACTGAGCAGCCCCTCCCTGGATAGCCTGGATTACCTTCTCTGGCTCTGCGCCAGCTTTGCGCGCAAAGATCAATAGCTCCCCCATTGCAACCATCTGGGCAGCCACCATGATCTGGTTGGCAGCTTTGGCGATTTGCCCCGCTCCCACCCCTCCAACATGCGTGATCGTCTTCCCAATTGCCTGGAAGATTGGCAACACTCTTTGATAAGCTGCTAACGGACCCCCCACCATGATCGCCAGGGTCCCTTTTTGAGCCCCAATATCACCACCACTGACCGGTGCATCCAGGCATGAAACACCCTTCTCACCAAGGCGTTCAGCGATCATGCGTGATGTGGCCGGCTTTATGGTCGAGTTATCAACGAATATCAAACCCTGGTGGGCGCTCTCTATGATCCCCTCCTTTCCAAGCACTACCATCTCGACATCTGGGGAATCCGGCAGGTTTGTCATCACTACATCTACCTGGTCAGCCACCTCCGCTGCAGAGTACGCTTCTTTTGCGCCTTCAGCAACTAATTCTTTCACAGCCGCTCTGCTGCGGTTATGTACAACCACAGAAAATCCAGATTTAAGGATATTGTGAGCCATGGGTTTACCCATAATCCCCAGGCCGATATATCCGATGGTCAATTTTTCTTGCATAGGTATTCCTTTCCGATTACAAGATGACGAAAACCGAAACGGGCGCAGGTATTATACCGTCTGGAATAAGCGCCTTGGCTTCCCTCTTACCTGGTGCCCCCTTTTCAGGGCAGTTGATTATCGGTGGATGTAAGTTCTTGGGCAAATGGGGGGGGTAGGGGCATACTCGTCCCCTCATTTGATGTTCATCCTTTGATTCTGGGTGTAGTTCTGGGCAAATGGGAATTGGGGTGTTGTGCGCAACGCTAAGCGCTGTGCACAACACCCCAATTTCTCCCCAGACTGGGGGTACTCGCCCCTCATATGACATGCACCCGTTGATTCTGCTTCATTTTACGTTTAGAAAGGTTTGTGCTAGAATGAACATAGATATCACAGCCTTCGAATGAATTTAACCTGGTAAATGGGTTGGAGTATAAAAACGGAGAGCGAACATGCCTTTGGATATCGTAGTTGGTGCGCAATGGGGTGACGAAGGCAAAGGTCGGGTCGTCGACTTACTTGCTTCTCACGCTGACTTTGTCTGCCGTTACAACGGAGGCGATAACGCAGGTCACACCGTTACTGTGGAGGACAGGACCTTTAAACTTCATCTTATCCCGTCGGGGATTATCCATCCAAATACCGTTGGTGTGATCGGTAACGGCGTTGTTGTAAATCCCACCGTGCTCTTAGAAGAGATTGAAAACTTGCGATCCTCGGGTATAGAGGTCAATCCGGAACGTTTGCGTCTCTCCCACGCAGCTCATTTGATCACTCCAGCCCATCTCGCCTTGGATAAGGCTCAGGAATCCGCCCGAGGTCAGGATAAGATTGGCACCACGCTGCGCGGCATCGGTCCTGCATATACCAGCAAGGTCGCCCGTCAGGGAATCCGACTCACCACACTTCTCGATTCACAAGCTATTTCCGAGGCGATCCAGAATCATGTAAGGTTTGTAAACCAGCAGCTCAAGGCATACGCAGCTGAGCAGCTTGATCCAAAAATCGTGGCCAGGGAGTTCGGCGAATACGCCCAAAAATTAGCTCCTTATATTGGCGACATCTCGATTTTACTGGCAGAAGCATTATCCCGGGGTAGGAAGGTGTTGGCTGAAGGTGCTCAGGGCACCTTGCTGGATTTAGATCATGGCACTTACCCTTACGTTACCAGTTCTTATCCTACAGCTGCGGGGGCATTGATTGGGCTTGGTGTGGGTGTTGGCTGTGTCGAACGGGTGATCGGCGTTACCAAGGCATTCCAAACCCGGGTGGGATCTGGCCCATTTCCCACTGAGCTCCAGGGTGAGATTGCGACCCGCCTGCGCGGTACGGGAGAAAACCCATGGGATGAATTCGGCACGACCACTGGTCGTCCTCGTCGGGTTGGTTGGTTGGATCTGCCCCTCTTACGCTATGCAGTTCGTATCAACGGCCTCACCGAACTGGCCCTCACCAAGCTCGACATTTTAACCAGCATAGACCCGCTCCGAATTTGTAGCTCCTACCAGCGTGACGCAAAAACTTACCTTGAACCACCTTATGGGCTTGGTGATTTGTCTGGTTTCGAACCGGTTTATGAAGAATTGCCTGGCTGGCAGGCAGATGTGCGCAATGCCCAGACCTGGGAAGATCTTCCATCTGAAGCGCGCGCGTATATCTTGCACATCGAAGAGCTGAGCGGGATACCGGTACGTTTGATCTCAGTGGGCCCAGAACGCAATCAGGTAGTTGAAATCTCCTGAGACAGCCAAAGATAATGGATACCTTCTTGAATGCCTGAATTATTTACCCCTGTTCACATCAATTGGATTTCAAGGAGATTCCCCTCTAGAGCATTATCCATTCAAATACTCGGAGACCTTCATGCGTAGAAAAGTCACCTTGATTACCGGCGCCTGTGGTGAAGTCGGTCAGGCACTGGTAGAAAAGTTAGCTGCCCAAGGCTCTTCCGACCTGATAACCTTGGACGTGAAACCTTTACCAGATGAGATTAAAGGATATGCGACTCATATTCAAGGAGATATCCTCAATAAAGCGCTGCTTTCCCGGCTCGTAAGTGAATACGAAGTCAGTGCGATTTTCCATCTCGCAGCCCTGCTGTCCACCAGGGGTGAATTTACTCCAGGAGCCGCTCACCAGGTCAATGTAGAAGGCACAATGGGGTTACTTCAATTGGCAGCCGAACAATCGGAATGGCGCAGTGAACCAGTGCTCTTCATTTTCCCGAGTTCAATTGCTGCCTATGGTTTGCCTGATTTAGAAACGAAGGCTCGCTTTCCCCGGGTCAGAGAATGGGAATGGAATTATCCTATTACCATGTATGGCTGTAATAAGCTTTACGACGAAATGTTGGGCATTTATTTCAGCCAACACTTCCGGCAGCTGGCTGCTGATCGGCCAGTGATGTTGGATTTTCGCAGCGTGCGCTTTCCTGGATTGATCAGTGCCTTCACGCTTCCTAGCGGAGGCACGAGTGACTACGCCCCAGAGATGATCCATGCAGCCGCTCAAAAAAAGCCCTACGCCTGTTTTGTTCGAGAAGATACCACCATTTCTTTTATGGTCATGCCTGATGCTGTCACAGCTTTGCTCCATTTAGCGAAAGCGCCCAAGAGCGCTTTAAGCAGACCGGTTTATAATGTCACCAGTTTCAGCCTCTCAGCCGCTCAAATCCGGGAGCTGGTACTAGAAGCTTTCCCAGAGGCTCACATCACCTTTGAACCGGACCTAAAGCGTCAGCGTATTGTGGATACCTGGCCTACCGACCTTGACGATAAAGACGCCCGCCGCGATTGGGATTGGCAGCCAAAATTCGATATAGACCGGGCTTTTTACGAATACCTAATTCCGAACATTGTCAAACGATACCAAACTTGAAACCCGTTGGAGAAGAATCTCTCTTCTCTCTGGATTAAAAATCAAGCTGCCCATTCTTTTATTCACCGTTATTGGAGTGACTGGTTGCTTACCCGTGGCTGCATCACTTCCTCCCCCTCCCGCGACCCAACCGGCCACCGATACCCCAGCCCCCACCAAGACTGTAATCTGGTTCCCGCCGACTGCTACACCTACACCCTTCCCTACCATTCAGATCACCCCTACTCCTGACCTTCGTCCAGATTTGGGAGATATCCTCTTCACAGATGACTTCTCAAGCGGGGATCACTGGTCCTTGGGGCAGACGGCCACCAGCAGCGTGGCACTCGGCGTCAAGGAGCTCTCCATCGCACTCTCTGAACCGCGCGTTTATGCTTACAGCCTGAGAGACGAACCGGTATTGAACGATTTTTACGCTGAGATTACTGCCAGCCCGACCCTCTGCCGGGACCATGATGAGTATGGGCTTCTGCTCAGGATGACTTCGCCGAGCGATTTTTATCGCTTTTCTTTGTCCTGTGATGGGCAGGTTCGTCTGGATAGGCTAGTGGCTGGCAAAGCCTCCTCTCCCCAGCCTTGGATGCAGAGTGGCGCTGTGCCTCCCGGCGCACCCAGTATCTCCCGGTTAGCGGTCTGGGTTTATGGCAAGGAGATGCGCTTCTTTATCAATGATACCTACCAATTCACCGTCAGGGATCCCCTCTTGCCCAGTGGCAACATTGGTGTCTTCGCCCGTTCTGCAGGTGAAAACGCCGTTACAGTCAGCTTTTCGGATTTAGTGGTGCGGAATATTTCAAAATGAGTAAACGCCCCTTCAAAAATCGCTTGAACGACCTTGATCCAAAATCCTGGTTGATATTTCAGAAATCCTGGTTTATTCACAATCCTCCCCCACGGCGTAAGGATGTATTGCGCCATCCAGCTAAGTTCCCAGAAACGCTTGCCAGAGAATTTATAGAGTTCTTCACCAAACAGGATCAGGTTGTCTTGGACCCAATGGTCGGCACCGGAAGTACCCTGGTGGCAGCTTTACAATCAGGACGGCATAGCTATGGGGTCGAGCTTAATCAAGAATATGCTGACATCGCTCGCCAGGTGGTGTTGGAAGAACGCGCTGAACTGGGATCCCAGGCTAATAACCTCACCGCTGAAGTCATCACGGGTGATGCTAACCGGATCGTTGAGTGTCTGGCTAATTACCATTTGCCTCCTATTGATTACGTCCTCACCTCTCCACCCTATTGGGATATGTTGCACGCGCGTGGTGCCCAGACTCAGGAGAAACGCCGTTCCTCAACCCAACTTGACGTGGTGTACTCCCGCCATCCACAAGACCTCGGGAATATTCGAGACTATCATGTTTTTTTAGACCGCTTGGTAGGAATTTACGCAAGCCTGCGGACTCTTCTTCGATCTCGAGCCTACCTGACCATTATCGTGAAAAACGTGAAGAAAGGAGGCAATATCTACCCGCTTGCCTGGGATCTGGCTCGTAAGCTGGGGGAAATCTATACCCTGAAAGACGAGCGTATCTGGTGTCAGGATAATCAACACTTAGCTCCCTATGGAATTGGCAACGCCTGGGTCAGTAACACTTTCCATCATTATTGTCTCCAATTCCGGAACGATGAATAAATCTTGCTCTTAACCCGGTTTATCTAGATCAGAAATTCGGTACCCAAAGAAATAAATCGATCCACCATGCTTATACATGCAAACCTGATTTATCTACCATATTCAGATGAATTTACCAAAGCCGGCATTGCCATGGCGTGCCGCTCCCTGTCTCGCTGCCAGAGCATCCCTGGAAACGCTCCTTATTCGTATCTGCGCAAAATCGTGTCTAAAACAGCAAGTGATCTTGCCTTTCGTCGCTTTCTGGTTGAGAATCACATCCCACATAAGATTGTAAACACCTCCCCGTTTAGCGCCCCGGAAAGCTCTGAGGTAATCATCGGCGGTCGCCGCGGCCTGCTGCGCACCTCTCTGGTCACCAAAAAGAAATCTATCCTAAACCTATATCGCCACCCAGATTGCTTGCTTCAATCCAAGGCCGTTATCGAACCTGATTTGCTCTTCTCTGAGAAATACAAAGACACAGACATTGTTATCTTTGCCGTTCTTTCTGCTCTGATTGCATCAAACCAACAGCATTTAAGGCGTGCCTTATCGTCTCGCCAACCCGTCTATTTAATATACAAGCTTCCAAGAATTTGGTCCCGTCCAAACCCAATGGGGCGGTTTGGTG
>Ga0307435_1000607_pt1 | contig 15857 bp, 17 predicted proteins | sample SalMarWE160470MG_FD_202164 | JGI IMG/M metagenome (GOLD analysis project Ga0307435, IMG submission 202164) | Salt marsh sediment microbial communities from the Plum Island Ecosystem LTER, Massachusetts, United States - WE1604-70 | ecosystem: Environmental > Aquatic > Marine > Intertidal zone >... | reverse complement strand
GGAGATATCTATGGATGACCTGGGAGGTGCAAAAGTACATAGTGAAATATCGGGTAATGCCCATTTTTATGCTGAAAGTGAGATCGAATGTTTTGAACAGATAAAGAAACTTATGACTTACCTGCCGTGGAGCAATGACCAGAAAGCAAAAAGATATGAGCCCAGGGAACCGGACGCTGGTTTCAAAATAGAGGAAATTGTACCTGACGATCCCCGACAGCCTTATGATGTCAGGGATGTTATCAGAGCGGTGGCTGACGGCTCTGAGTTCTTTGAAATCCAGGAGCACTGGGCAGGAAATATAGTTGTTGGCTTTGCCAGAATAAATGGTGAAACCTGTGGATTTGTCTGTAATCAGCCGTTAGTACTGGCTGGGGTGCTCGATGTTGATTCTGCAGATAAAGCTGCACGATTTATTCGGTTTTGCGATGCCTTTAACATACCAATAGTTACATTTGTCGATATACCCGGATATCTGCCGGGTGTGGAGCAGGAACATGCGGGAGTTATACGTCATGGTGCCAAGGTTTTATATGCATACAGTGAAGCAACAGTTCCTAAAATGACAGTCATTTTGCGTAAAGCATATGGGGGAGGTTACATAGCAATGAGTTCAAGGCATCTGCGCGCAGACTTCGTATTTGCATGGCCCGGAGCAGAAATAGCTGTTATGGGACCCGAAGGGGCAGCAAATATAATATTCAGAAAGGAAATTACCAGTGCCGATAATCCTGAAGAGACAAGGAAACAGAAAGTTAAAGAATACAAACAGAAATTTGCCAATCCGTACGTTGCTGCAGCCAGAGGTTATGTTGATTCGGTTATTGAACCTTCTGAGACCAGAAAATTATTAATTCATGCAATAGAAGTGGCAAGCAAGAAATCTATTAGTCTGCCTAATAAGAAACATGGGGTTCCTCCTTTTTAAAATAAATAAAAATGAGCAAAGCTGCATATATTAAAAATAACTCCGGCAATAAAAAACCGGTCACTGTGAATCAGCATAATGATACGGTTTTTAATAATAATAAGGCCAGACTTAAGACCCTTGTCGTTAACGGTGAAAAATACCGCACAACCTTTAGCACAAAATTTGCCAAAAGAAAAAAATGGATTAAGCCTGATGATAAAAAAGTGATTTCTTTTATTCCCTGTACAATTATTAAGGTATTTGTGCATGCAGGACAAAAAATTAACAGGAATGACGAAATGCTTATAATGGAAGCAATGAAAATGCAAAATACAATTCATTCACCAATAAAGGGAACAATTAAAAATGTGAATATTAAGGCAGGGGATAAGATTCCTAAAGGATTTGTAATGATTGATTATAAGTAAATAAATATTGGCCGTAATACCGCGATGATTTTATGCCGGAAGAAAAAGACAGTGAGGGATTAAATTTTAAATTGCCATACAAAGTAATTTCCGAACTGCTTCTTTATTTCAGGTGTCGAATCAAAAATTCCGTATAGCGCTGAACCGCTCCCTGAGAGGGACGCATATAACGCCCCCATATTATACAGTTCCTTTTTAATGTTTCTAAGTACGGGATATTTGGGAAAAACAGTATTTTCAAAATCATTTTTAACCAAATTCTTCCATTCAGCCATAGGGAGTCGCACTGTTTCCTCCAGAGAGACCCTGGGCTGTTTAATAAAAGCTTTTGAATATGCCAGTCCGGTACTTATATAAATATTGGGATATACAATTACAATATAGTATCCGTCAAGAGTTAAGTCTATTTCCCTGAATTTGTTGCCTGTTTCATAAGCAAAAGCCGGACCGTTATTAATAAAGAAGGGGCAGTCACTTCCCAGGTGGCTTGCATATCTCTGCAACTTTTTATTTGAAATATTAAGATGAAATGCCTTATTAAGAGTTTTTAACATATGTGCCGCATCTGATGAACCTCCTCCCAGTCCTGACCCTACAGGTATTATTTTATGAAGATGGATTGAAATCTTAGGCACATTATAATCCTTCTTAATTAACCTTAAAGCTCTTATACAAATATTATCTTCAGCAGTAACGTTTAATTTGATGCCTGTACAATTCAGATTGTATTCTTCATTATTTTTGTTATCTTCAACGAGTTCAAGAACGTCACATAGTTCAACAGGAAATAAAATTGTTTCTATTATGTGGAATCCATCCGGTTTTCTGCCTTTTATATTTAAACCGATATTGATTTTTGCATTTGGGAAACAGATCATTTTTTTATGTTTTATCAAAAATAAACATCTTCGTTTAACTTGATAAAAATAGTTTTCAAAGGTTTTTAACAATCGCAAGCCGAATTATTGGATAATGTGTTTATAAAGATCAATTGCTAAATAGCCCCGGACATTTTTCTATTTATATTTTTGTAGATTATAAGCTAAGTTAAAAATTTAAAATACTATTTAATAATGGCACAGAAGAGCACAAATAAAAAGGTCTTACCACGGACCGGACAAATTGATCTGGAAATGGGCAAAATACCTCCCCAGGCAGTGGAGCTGGAAGAAGCTGTACTTGGAGCCATTATGCTGGAAAAAGATGCCATTATTGAGGTGATTGATATCCTGACTCCTGATAGTTTTTATAAAGAAGAACACCAGAAGATTTTTCAGGCTATAATTGATCTTTCATCAAATGATAAAGCAATAGATATTCTGACAGTAACCGAGGAGATGAAAAAAAGAAAGGAACTGGATGATGTTGGGGGTCCGCTTTACATAACACAGTTAACCAGCAGGGTTGCATCAGCTGCTCACATTGATTATCATGCAAGAATCATTGCCCAGAAATATATTCAAAGAGAGCTTATACGAGTATCTACAGAGATACAAAACCAGGCATTTGATGAAAGTATAGATGTGAACGATCTGCTGGATTTCTCTGAAAGTGAGTTGTTTAATATTGCCCAGGGTAATATTAAGAAAGAGACTATAAAGATAAATGTACTGATCAAGGAAGCAATTCACCAGATTGAAGAGGCCAGTAAGCGTGAAGACAGCTTAAGAGGCATACCTTCAGGCTATACAAAACTCGACAGGCTGACAAGCGGATGGCAGAAGTCTGACCTGGTAATAATAGCAGCAAGACCCTCAATGGGAAAAACGGCATTTGTATTATCCATGGCAAGAAACATTACTATTGAACATAAAAAATCAGTGGCTGTATTCTCCCTGGAAATGTCTTCTATCCAGCTTGTCAACAGATTAATAGTAATGGAAACCGAACTGCCTTCAAACAGGATCAGGAATGGAAATTTAGCTCAATACGAGTGGGAACAGCTTGATTATAAGATTAAAAAACTTGTTGAGGCCCAGATATTTATTGATGATACACCGGCTATATCAATATTTGAATTAAGGGCAAAGTGCCGCAGATTAAAACGACAATATGATATAGATCTTATTATTATCGATTATTTGCAGCTGATGACAGGGACACCTGATACTAAAGGAAACAGGGAACAGGAGGTAAGCAATATTTCCAGGTCATTAAAGGGCATTGCCAAGGAACTTGATGTGCCTGTTATTGCCATATCCCAGTTAAACCGTTCTGTTGAAATACGTTCAGGAAACAAAAGGCCGCAGCTTTCTGATTTAAGGGAATCCGGTGCAATTGAACAGGATGCTGACATGGTAATTTTTATTCACAGGCCTGAAAAGTATGGTTTTACGGAAGATGAGGAGGGCAATTCACTTAAAGGTATGGCGGAAATAATTCTTGCAAAACACCGTAATGGTCCCATTGGTGATATACAACTGCGATTCAGGGAAGAGTGTGCCAAATTTGTTGAACTGGAAGATGATTTTCTGGCCCCGATAACAGACAATGGCGATATGAAATCATCTGCTGTAACTTTAAGCTCAAGGATGAATGATGAAGACAGTTCCGATTCGGGTGGCAGATTGTCCAGAGATGCCGATTATACAGATGAAATGCCTTTTTAAGTATTGAATATCCCTGTTTTAGACAACATCATTTAAATAATATTTATTTGAAAATAATTCTTTGCGTTTGTTGACGGATTTTATACTTTTGTCCAGCTTTTTTAAGACGTATAGCAATAATCAGTCATTAAGACAGTCTAAGGGAGAGATGGGTGAGTGGCTGAAACCACCGGTTTGCTAAACCGGCGTACTCTTAACGGGGTACCGGGGGTTCGAATCCCCCTCTCTCCGCAAAAAAGCCTGTTCTATATCTTTTATAATATCTTCGCCATTCTCAACGCCTACTGAAAGGCGGATAAGCCCATCCTTAATGCCCAGGGCCAAACGCTCCTCCCTGTTACAATTATAATAACTTATAGTTGCAGGATGTGTTATAAGGGATTCAACACCGCCGAGACTCGGACCTATATTTATGATCTTGAGCTTGCTTAAAAAATTCAACACATATTCAGTGTCATCTTCAACCTCAAAGGTAACAACCCCTCCAAATCCTTTCATTTGCCTTTTTGCAACATCGTGGTGAGGATGACTGGGTAATCCGGGATAATAAACACGTTTGACCTTAGGGTGTTTGTCAAGATATTCAGCTAACATCTGTCCATTTTCATTTATCCTTTTCATGCGAAGTTCAAAAGTTTTCAATCCCCTGATTAGCAGGTAAGCAGAATTGGGATCTATAACGCCTCCTGTTATTTTAAGGTACTCGCGTATGATTGTTGTCAGTTCCTTTTTGCCAAGAACGACCCCGCTCAGCAGATCATTATGGCCACCGAGATATTTGGTGCAGCTGTGTATAATAAGATTAACTCCATATTCCAGGGGTTTCTGATTAAAAGGAGTAGCAAAGGTACTGTCAGAAATTACAAGTATATCTTTCCCCCTGAATATGTTCATTAGCCGTTCAATGTCCATAATATTCAGGTAGGGATTTGTTGGTGATTCAGAAAAGAAAATCCGCGTATTAGGTTTTATTGCTTTTTCTATCGCATCATAGTCACACATCTTGACGACACTGCTTTCAATATTATACCTGCCGAGGCATGTTTTACAGAAATCCAGGGTCCGCTTATACGCATCATCAGTAATTATTATGTGATCCCCTGCCTGCAAAAATGCAAAAAGTGAAGTGGTTATGGCACTCATGCCTGATGAAAAGAGCACAGCATCTTCGGCTTCCTCTATTTCAGCCAGTTTTCTCTCTGCGGCAAATTGGGTCGGATGACCGTAACGGCCGTATTCAAATCGCCCAAGATCGCCTCTGGCCAGCTTTTTTATTTCTTCGATATCCTTAAAGATGAATGTTGAAGTCTGCACAATGGGAGTTGTTATAGATCCATACTCATTGTATCTTATTTCACCGGCATGGACCGACTTTGTGGAAAATCCCAGCTTTTTATTTTTCATTTTAGTGTCTCTTATAAATATTTAGAAATGATTTAACAGGATTAATCCTCCGAAGCTTTAGCGCTGGAGGAAAGTATCTTGTCAATTGAATAACAGGGAATGTCAAAAGCTTTAGCCACGTTAGGATAAACGCATTTTCCCTTGTAAATGTTGACTCCCGATTTTATTGCATCAGATTGGCGGCAGGCTTCCTCAAGGCCAAGTTCTGCAATCATTAACCCGTACGGCAAGGTGGCACTGGTAAGGGCATTAGTTGAACTCAGTGCCACTACTCCAGGCATATTCGTCACTCCATAATGGACAATATCATCTATAACATAAACCGGATCATCATGAGTTGTTGGCCTTATTGTTTCAACACAGCCGCCCTGATCAACTGCAACATCAACAATTACAGCTCCTTTCTTCATCAGCTTCAGATGATGCCGTTTGACAAGGTGTGGTGCTTTTGCCCCTTTAAGTAATATAGCTCCTATTACCAAATCGCTTTCGGCTAACACTTTTTCTATATTTGCATCTGTACTATATAAAGTCGTTATACGTGAACCAAAGATATCATCGAGGTAACCAAGCCGTTTTGCGCTGATATCCAGAATAGTAACATCAGCTCCCATACCGGTTGCTATCTTGCAGGCATTTGTCCCCACAACTCCTCCTCCAATAATAGCTACCTTGCCTCTGCTTACTCCGGGTACCCCTCCCAGTAATACTCCTCTGCCTCCGTATGTTTTTTCAAGGTACTTGGCTCCTTCATGGACTGCCAGTCTTCCTGCAATTTCGCTCATGGGTTTTAAGCATGGAAGCTGCCCGTCTTCATCTTCAATTGTCTCATAAGCAACAGCCTTGATCCCCTTCTTCATCAAAGTTTCAGTTAACCGGCGGTCAGCTGCCAGATGCAGGTATGTGAAAAGAATCTGTTCATTGTGCAACAGATCATATTCATCAGGTATGGGTTCTTTGACCTTGATAATCATTTCACAGTTATTATAAACATTTTTGTTACTGCCAGCAATTTCAGCACCGGCTTTCCGGTATTCCTGATCTTCAAATCCGGCAGCTTCACCCGCATTTTTCTGGATCATTACTTTGTGACCACGGGAAATATATGACTTTACATCTGAAGGGATTAATCCTACCCTGTATTCGTGATGTTTTACTTCTTTTACACAACCTATTTTCATCATCTGGTTTTTATATTATTATATAATACTAAAATACATAATTTTAAGAAAAACAGATATGATAATAATTATCAATGATCAATATCAGGAAAAACAAAGAATAACTAATAAAACTCAAATTACGTCATAACCGTTCCGGCTCTCCTGTAATTATTTCAAATATAATAAAACAGGCTTTCGATTTCACTTCTGAGATTCACATTATTAACATAAACATCATCAGGCACTCGCAGTATTACGGGTGAAAAATTCAGAATGCCCTTAATACCAAGTGCAACAAGTTTATCGCATACCTCTTGCCCTGCAAATTCAGGGACCGCAATTATTGCTGTCCTGACATTGTGCTTTTTCACAATTTTATCCATTTTGTCGGGATGATAAACAGGAATATTAAATTTTTTTGTGTACTTGGCAGGATCCAGGTCAAATGCTGCAACAATAAAGATTTTGTTTTCAGGAAACCCTTTATAATTTGCCAGGGCTTTTCCAATATTACCCATACCCATAATGATGATGTTTCTGTTTTCATCTATTTTAAAAATCTCACTTATTGACTTAAGCAATTTTTCTATTTCATAACCACCTTTCCTGTTTCCTTTTATACCAAAATAGGAGAAATCCTTTCTAACCTGTTCGGGGGTAACACCAACCTCTTCACCAAGATTATAAGAGAATACTTTTTCAAAACCTAATCTTTGAAACTTGATCAGGCAAATACGATACTGTAAAAATCTTTTTATTACTTTATCACTGATCATAGTATTTTATTTAGCTTTTTGATCCTTTTTCAGATTATAGCAAATTCTTTTATTTATACTAATTATATATTAATATGGAAACAACAAGATTCTTTGTTAAAAATTTTGTTAAATATAATCATTTAAACTAAATTTACCTTTTTTATTGTGAAATTCGGAACAATAAAATATAATGGAGAGTTTCCAGATATCTTTAACTGACTGGCAAAAGGCCTTACAGGAATTAAGTGAATCCTATAAAATATATGCTGCTGTCAATAACGGAAATAGCATTGATTATGAGGTAGTTAACAACGATAATTTAAAGGATATAATATATAACACTCCAAAGCCTGCCACCCCTCTTAAAAGCTTCTTCCTGCCGGCAAAGGAAAATGTAGTTATTAATAAAAAATTTCACAAAAAAAATATAATTATCGGGATTCCTTCATGTGACTTGGCAGGCGTGGGTTTGCTGGATGAAATATATCTTGACAAAGATTTTGTTGATCCCTATTATAAAAACGCCAGGGATAATTCGATTCTTATTGGCACTGACTGTCTGACGACGCAGCAACATTGCCATTGTACTTCCTATGGAGTTAACCCGTATCCCGAGAAGAACAATGATTTGTCATTAATATCATTGAACGGAGCAATTCTGATTTTTTTAAATACGGCAAAAGGAGCAGATATTGTTGTTAGGATAAAAGAAATAGCTACTGTCCGGGAAATAAGCAGTGAGAATATTAAGGCTGTGCAGGATAAAAGGGAGGCTGTTAAGAAGCAACTTAAGAGCAGGAATAGTAAATTGCCTGATTATAAAGAAACAGGTAAGCTGGTTAAAAAATCAAAAGAATCAGTATGGGAGAAATATGCAAAAACATGTGTTTCCTGTGGTGCCTGTGCTACTATTTGTCCGACATGCACATGCTTCCTGCTTATAGACAGACCTGAATTTGAGAAAGTAAGACAGCTTGATGCATGCCAGTATCCCGGCTTTGAAAAAACTGCCGGCGGAGAAGATCCGCTGAAAAAGAAATTTGTCAGGTTCAGAAACCGCTATATGTGCAAATATGTGTGGAAACCTGAAAAATTTGAATCAATAGCTTGCACAGGATGCGGAAGATGTATAGAATCATGTATTGGCAGTATAAATAAGAACGAATTATTTATTGAGTTAGCAAATAAAAAATAAAAGCTGTAACAGTGGCAGATAAAGCAATATTATACAGACCTATTAAAGCTAAAGTAGATAAGGTTATAAGTGAGTCACCAACTATTAAAACCATTGTCCTGATTCCTGAATCTGAGTTTGCTTTTAAGACGGGCGAATTTATTGAGCTGACGCTTAATGGTTACGGTGAAGCTCCTTTCACTCCTTCCTCTTCTCCACTGGAAACAAGGAGGCTTGAAGTTACTATTATGAAAACCGGCTATGTCACAAACAAATTACATGAACTTAAGCCGGGTGAGGTTGTCGGGATAAGGGGTCCCTTTGGAAGAGGTTATCCGGTTGAAAAGTTCTATGGTAAAGAAATAATAATTGTTGGCGGTGGATGTGGTTTTGCACCTATACGATCATTGCTGTATAACCTGATCGCAATAAAGGAAAAATTTAAAAAAGTAATACTCTGTTATGGTGCAAAAACACCGGAAGAGTGCATTTATAAACCTTTTGTTGACGAGTTGAAAAAAACCGAAAGATTTGAAGTATACAGAAGTGTGGATAGGGCTGATGAAGAATGGTCGGAAAAAGAAGGAGTTGTCACAATACTGCTTGAAGATCTTAAGGTGGATATAAAAAACTCTGTAGCAGTTGTGTGTGGCCCCCCGGTAATGATGAAGTTCGGGACTTTGAAATTGCTGGAAATGGGTTATCCTGAAAGTGATATTTATCTGTCAATGGAAAAAAATATGTCTTGCGGGATGGGGAAATGCGGACACTGCATGATGGGTAAATATTTTGTATGCAAGGATGGCCCTGTTTTTACTTACGAAGAAATTAAAAATGAACCTGGTATCTGGTTATAAATTGGTACGAAACTATGAGCAAAAAGGTATTGATTGATTTGTACAAGTTGAGGAATCTGGATGAATGCAAAGTTGAGGCTGTTTATAAAACAAGTCCCAATGATAAGTCATTTAAAACGATAAGAGAGCTTGCCACATTTCAATTTACATGCCGCAAATGTGATAATGCCCCCTGCATTAATGCCTGTCCGGCCGATGCACTTGAAAAGGATAAAAACGGGGTCGTTGTCAGGGCAGTGAACCTCTGCATAAGATGCAAATCATGTATCACAATTTGTCCCTTTGGCACAATGATGGATGATTTATTTCAGGTTAAAACATCTGATTACATATACATGAATTTATCAGATGATTCGGAACTTGAAAAATTTGCAGCTGCATATCCCGATGATATTGTCACTATTGTTGATATGGATGAAGATCCCGGTAAAAATATTTATAAATTAAACGATAAAATATTAGTTAAAGAACATATTTGGGAATAATAAAATGTTAAAAGAGCTATTTTACTATTTAATATATCCGGGTTTTTTGTTTGTGGCTGTAGCCGGAGGATTCCTGTCTTTTTTTGACAGAAAGATTACAGCCTGGGTCCAGTTCAGGAAAGGCCCGCCTTTATTGCAGCCATTTTATGATTTCTTTAAGCTCCTTCTGGTAAAAGAAACTATTCTTCCGGCAAAGGGTTCAAAAATAACATTCCTGCTGGCGCCTGTGTTTGGTCTTTTTGGAGCTACTGTATCAAGTGTATTAATACTTTTACCCCTGCTTGGCATTAAAACAGGATTCACAGGTGATGTTATTGTTATTTTCTATTTGCTTACGATTCCTTCATTAACATATATTATCGGAGCACTTGCTTCGGGCAACCCACTTGCAGCAATAGGGGCTTCAAGGGAAATGAAGTTAATATTAAGTTATGAGCTGTCATTCTTGCTTATGCTTATTGCTATAATAATTAAAGGTGGTATGAGCATAAGCCTTTATGATATTATTAATGCTCAGAATACGGGCAATGCATTTATAGGTAGTATTTCGGGAGTAATATTATTCATTGTTTCAATGTTTTGCCTGCAGGCTAAACTGGGACTAGTGCCATTTGATATGGCTGAAGCGGAAACGGAAATAACACACGGCTTATTTATTGAGTATTCCGGCACTCCCTATGCTATTATTAAGCTTACTAAATATATCATGCTGTTTACATTGCCTGCATTTATTATTGCCCTTTTTATGAAGGGATTTAATCTTACGGGTATAGGCATTTTGTGGACAATATTAAAAGTGCTGGCAGTAGTCTTAATATTGACACTTATCAGGAATACAAATCCAAGAGTACGAATAGGACAGGCTATGAGGTTCTTCTTTATCTGGATGAACCTGCTGGCTATCATTGCTATTGTATTGATATTTTTAGGATACTAAAATTTAAGAAATTGGGCTTTAAAGAATTTTGTTTTAAAAAATCACTTTTCCTGTTTCACTTCGGTGGAGCATCCTGCAATAATTGTGATATAGAAATCCTGGATTGCCTTACACCACGCTATGATGTTGAGAGATTCGGAATGCAGCTGGTCGGAAGTATAAGGCATGCGGATGTATTACTGGTAAATGGTTCTATTAACAGGAAAGACAAAGTAAGGTTGCTTGAATTATATGAACAGGCACCAAAGCCAATTATTGTTGTGGCAATAGGAGCGTGCGGCTGTACAGGGGGCATATTTGCTGAAGGTAATACTTTTGCCGGTCCGGTAGATAAAATCATCCCTGTTGATGCATACATACCCGGATGTCCTCCAAAACCCGAAGCTATACTGGCTGGCATAGTTAAACTTCTTAAGAAATAATATAAGAATTTAATTAGATGGCATTAATAAAAGAAATAGAAAGCATAAATAAAAATTTCAGGGAAGATATAATCGAAACCGAAATAAGAAGTGCAAAACGGGCGACAGTTACCATTAAAAAGGATGCAATTCTGAAGGCTGCCGATTATTTATTCAATAAATTGAAATTGAGATTTATTATTGCCTCAGCTTTGCATACAAAGAAGGGATTTGAAATTTATTATCATTTTAGTAATGATTTAACCGGACTGGTAATTAACCTGCATGTAATTCTGGTGAAAGAAAAGCCGGAGATAATATCACTGACATCAATTTTTGAAGCAGCAAACTGGATTGAACGTGAGATGCATGAAATATTAGGCATAAATTTCATTGGTCACCCCAACCTTGAGAAACTCATTTCCGAAGGTAACTGGGCCAAAGGGGTTTATCCCTATAGACATGATGACTTATAAATCGAAAAAAGATGAGTAAAATAATTCCAATAGGGCCATACCATCCGCTTCAGGAAGAACCCGAACTTTTTAAACTATATTGCGATGGAGAAATAGTTAAGGACATAAAGTGGGAAACGGGTTATAATCACAGGGGTATTGAAAGATTAAGCGAGTCAAAGACTTTTGACCAGGTTTTCTTCCTTGTTGAGAGAATTTGCGGTATATGCTCAACTTCTCATCCCTTTGCTTTCGCAAACTGTATGGAAGAGATTGGTAACATTGAAATACCGGACAGGGCCAAATATATCCGCAGTATAATCGGAGAACTGGAAAGAATTCACAGCCATTTATTATGGGTAGGCCTTGCAGGTCATTTCCTGGGATACAATACAGTGTTTATGTGGGCATGGAAATACAGGGAGCCTATTCTCGACCTGTTTGAGATTATTACGGGCAACAGGAACAGCTATGCTATGTTCAAAATAGGAGGAGTCAGAAGAGACATTGAAGGATATAAGATACCAGGGATAAAAAAAGTAATGGATTCATTCAGGAAAAAGAATGATTTGCTTACAGGCGCAGTGATGGATGATCCTGTAATACATGCCAGAACAAAAGGAGTGGGTATTTTAACAAGAGAGGATATTATTGACTTTGCGGCGGTGGGTCCTACCGCCAGGGCTTCGGATGTAGCTATAGATGTACGTAAGGATGATCCCTATGCCGCATATCCCCTGATTAACTGGAAAGTTATCACTTCCAAGGGATGTGATGTGTTTGCAAAAGCTGAAGTCAGGCTCCTTGAGATGGACGAATCAATAAATATAATTAAACAGTGTCTTGATGGCCTGAAGAAAACAAAAGAAGGGGACATTGAAGTAAAAGTAAAGGAAATACCCGAAGGTTACGGCACCGGCCATGCTGAAGCTCCACGCGGCGAGGTGTTCCATTTTGTTAAAACAAATGGTTCCAATTACCCGGTAAGGCATAAGGTCAGGGCCCCCAGTTATGTTAATATAGCAACATTTAAAAAGTCCTGCGTAGGCCAGACAATATCAGACGCTACAATTTCCCTGGCAGCTGTTGATCCTTGCTATTGCTGTACTGAAAGAATGGCTTTTGCATATGATTATGCTACCGGAAAAAAGATCCTTAATGGAGAAGAAATATTAAAATTATCACATAGGAAGACTCAAGAAATAAGAAAAAAGCTGTAATTCATATAAAATGAACGATATTATATTAAATAATTCATATTTGCCTGTTGTAGTATCAGTAATAGCAATACCAATAGTTGCCGGTATTATTTTATTTGTATTTCCGGAAAGAATAAGAACCGTTAAAGGCATAATCGCACTTATTATTTCTGCATTTACCCTGTATCTTTCATACGGTATTTTCACACAAAAAGGTGTTACAGGAACTTATGTTGTGGAAGGTATATCTACGGGAAATACATCAATCAATGCACTTTTTGATGGCCTTGGCAAATATATGATATATAATATCGACAGCCTGAGCAAACTTATATCTCTGTTAATTGGATTTTTCGGAATATTAATTGTTACCTATTCCCTTGTATATATAAATAAAGCCAAAGGCATACGTAATTACTACCCGTATGTTCTTATTACTCTGGGATCATCATTTGGAGCGGTACTTGCAGACAATCTTATTTTATTTGTTATTTTCTGGGGTATCCTGGCTGTTACCTGCTACAAATTAATTAAAGGATATGATGAGGAGAGCTCGGCTGCAGCCAAGAAAACACTCGTAATAATCGGAGCCTCTGATGGAATAATGCTGCTGGGAATAGGTATTATCTGGAAGATTGCCGGTTCGCTCAATATGTCTGAATTAAGCATAAACACGACAGATGCGATAAGGAATATAGCATTTATTACTTTGCTTATTGCCAGTTTTACAAAAGCAGGAGCTATTCCTTTTCACACATGGATCCCTGACTATGTAAAAAAGGCACCTGCATCCTCATCAGCTTATCTGCCGGCATCTCTTGATAAACTTTTAGGTATTTATTTCCTGGCAAGGATATGTCATGATGTATTTATACTAAATCAATGGCTGACCCTTGTTATTATTATTATAGGTGTTTCAACAATAATCGTTGCCGTAATGATGGCCCTGGTACAGCATAACTATAAAAAACTGCTGGGTTATCATGCCGTATCGCAGGTAGGTTATATGGTAACCGGACTGGGACTCGGAACACCGTTAGGAATTATCGGGGGCTTATTCCACATGATGAACCATGCTATATATAAAAGTGGCTTGTTCCTTGTTGCAGGAAATATTGAAAAGAGGACCGGAAAAGAAGACCTGGAAGATATCAGCGGATTGTCAAAGGTAATGCCAATAACATTTTTAACCGGACTGGTATTTGCCTTGTCTATATCGGGGATTCCCCCGTTTAACGGATTTGCTTCCAAGTGGACTATCTACCAGGGCATAATAGATTTTGGCAAGAACCCGGGAGTTGCCAACCAATTATGGATAATCTGGCTTTCTCTCGCAATAATAGGTTCTGCATTGACATTAGCCAGCTTCATTAAATTTATCTCGGGAGCTTTCCTGGGAAGGAGAAGAGACGAATTAAAAGATGTTAAGGAAGTAGGAATAATGATGTGGTTGCCACAGGTCATACTTGCTTTACTATGTATTGGTCTGGGTGTGTTTGCTACTAATTACGTCATACCAAAAACTTTTATTCCAATAGCAGGGAAGTTTGAATACATAGGTTCATGGAATTCCACGACTATTTCATTGCTTATTTTAATTTCAATAATACTCGGAATTGTTATATATCTCGCAGGTAGTTTGAAAAAAATCCGCACCTCGGATAGTTTTATCGGCGGTGAAAAATTTCAGGATGAGACGGGTTATTCAGCTGTCGAATTTTATAACACCATTGCAAACCAGAGTATTTTTTCATTTATCTATAAAAAAGCAGAAGATAAGTGGTTTGACATATACGATATATCAAAGAAAGCCATACTCTGGCTGAATAAAAAACTCAGTCTGGCCCATAACGGACTACTGTCAAATTATGCTATCTGGATATTGGCCGGACTTATTATTATGCTATTATTTTTAATTTAACATATCTTGAAATTTAAAAGTATATGGAAATAACACTCTCAATAGTAATTGTTTTTATGATATTGGGAGCAATTTATGCCCTTTATGCAAAAGACTTATTGTCAGCACTTATCTCCTGCGGGATAGTTGGTTACGGACTGGTCATTTGCTTCCTGCTTCTTCAGGCTCCTGATCTGGCGATAGTCCAGATTGTCGTGGAAACAATCACACTTGTTATAATGGTTGCTGTTGTTTTAAACAGCAGCAGGGAAGAACTTAAGGAGAAGGCAGTAGTATCAATAGACGGAGTGTCTTATATTCACCAAAGATATATTGTGAATGTTATCCTGGTTGTAGTTTTTGCATTGTTCCTGCTGTATTTTTTCAAAGAGTCAATTTATACTTTAAATCACCTGGGCGAACATGTTACAAGAATGTCTACCGCCTACATTGAAAATGCTGCAGAGCAGACCGGAAGTGCTAACCTTGTCACCGGTGTGGTCTTTGATTTCAGGGGATACGATACGCTGGGTGAAGCTACAATACTGTTCACGGCAGTAATCGGAATATTAACTATTTTAAGAGCAAAAGGCAGGAAATAATAAAAAATAACAACTATGAAAGGAATGACTCCGATAGTAAAAAAAGTAACCCAGCTGGTTGTGGGATTAATATTTTTATACGGAATATATATAATTACACACGGTCACCTCACCCCGGGCGGAGGCTTTGCCGGGGGAGCCATTATTGCAGGTGCATTTATACTGCTGGTGCTTGCTTATGGCAGTGACGTACTTAAATTAAGGAAAAGGGAAGAGGGTTCATCAGTTGTCGAGAGTACAGGCATATTGATCTTCCTTGCACTTGCAATTGCTGCTTTATTTATAGGGACAAGGATATTTTTTGCCAATTACCTGCCTAAAGGTATAATAGGTAAACTGGTAAGTGCAGGGACAATTCCTTTATATAACATTGCTGTTGGAATTGAAGTTGCTGCAGCATTGTTCACTATATTTCTGGCATTAGTAATTTATAAAGAAGAGGTACTGAAATGACAGCTTATTTATTATGTTTTGTATTGTTCCTGGTAGGGCTTTTCGGGGTACTGACCAAAAGGAATATTATTAAAATTGTAATCGGACTTTCAATAATGGAATTAAGCCTTTTCCTGTTTTTT
>Ga0307435_1000604_pt1 | contig 15892 bp, 12 predicted proteins | sample SalMarWE160470MG_FD_202164 | JGI IMG/M metagenome (GOLD analysis project Ga0307435, IMG submission 202164) | Salt marsh sediment microbial communities from the Plum Island Ecosystem LTER, Massachusetts, United States - WE1604-70 | ecosystem: Environmental > Aquatic > Marine > Intertidal zone >... | reverse complement strand
TCACCTGACCTTAATAATCCCAGTAAAGAAACCGTAAGCTATATAGAAAAAAATCGCCGTAATAAACCAGTAATAATAGTCAATAATAAGCATGGCAAATCAGCTTTCATGGAATCAGCACTCTATTTTGGCATGAGTTACGCTGACAACCAAAAGCACTTTTACGGGAGAACTTTGAAAAAGAAATTTCCTGACACATATTTTTATAATGTCGGTTCCGGAGAGTTTTATGACTGGCAAATTACATTTCCTGCATTTAATATTGCATCACGTTATAGCAGAATGTGGTTATATTTCGTAAGAAAGGATAATAACTTATTGCAAAAAATTGTAAAGAACTTTACAAACATTCTTTCTGGTGATTATAAAGCTGTCGACATAAAGGAGCTTTATATAAATAATAGGACCGGTGAAGTAATCTATGAGTTAAGTGTTGATAATAGTATGATAAAGTCTTTGATAAAGGTAAAAAGGGAAATATCATGCAATTGTGAGACTATAGATAATAATCACTTCATTTCTTCAGACGGAAAAAATTATTTTGACAACGGCAACTTACGGAACAATAAAATATTTTTCAGGGGAGGACATTCTGTAAAATTAACTGGTAGATGCCTCTACGGCTTAGGCATAAAAATTAAGATAGAACATGGAGAGGTATATAAAATAAATGTATGGAGGTTAAGCAAAGAAGCATCGGGGATACTGGTAGCAACTACAGATGTACCAGGTGAGTATTACAAAGCGGGGGCATCTATCCAGGATGTAAATGGTGAATGGGAGAAAATTGAATTAAATGTGAGGATACCAGAGAATGTTAAGTCCGATACTCTTCATATTTATATCTGGAATAATCTCAAGGAAATAGAAGTATATTTTGATGATTTTTCTATCCGTCAGATAGAAGTTGGAAAATGACAAAAAAAAGAGGATACCAGCGTAAATATCCTCTTTTTATAGTATTATTTATTTCCCTGATACTCTTATTCTTCGCTGCCATCTTAATCTGAGATGAATATTCTTTGTTTCCCCGTTTCTGGTGACTGCTGCCAGAGCATCACATGTACCATCTCCGTAATCCAAAGTTATCGGATCCTGACCTTCTATCTCGATAATAACCGTACCGCTCAGGATAAAGGGGCATCCGGGTTCAATCCACAGATCAGATAAAGTCCTTGTATATTCTTCCCCGAGAATATTTATTCCGGTAGCAGTACCATTTAACAGGTAATGGTCAACAGAACCGTTTTCATTAAGATACATTACGCGGGTTGTCTGGGCATCGCGGGTCATGAATGTACCGTCAGGAAAAGTAAGTTTTCCTCCACCGAGGGTTATATCAAATGTAATGGATGTGCTGTCCTCATTGTAACCCTGACTAACAATTGTTTTGGTACCTTCGATTTTTACACTGTCGACATAATAATCCTCAAAGGTTATAATTCTTGTTGAACCTGCTTCATAATACCTTCCCCCTGTCCTTTTTATTATTATCTTACCTGACTTCCAGTGCGGATTATTATTAAATTCATACAGGCAGTCCCCGTCATATGTAATGGTCACGATAAGAGTGTCATTTTGCCATTCATAATCGACGCTTCTGCAAATTATGGCATCCGCGGATTTTAGCTGCAGGCTGGTCAATGCATTTTCAGCATCGTCATAGACATCATCAAATATTGTGGTTGCAAGTGCATCATCCTCGGAAACCTGTATAACCTCATCGCTTATTGTACTTGTGTTTTCTTTTTCACACGAAATAATCAGGAAAGCCGTAATTGCGATCATCCCGATCAATCCTGAAATTAATCTTTTTGGTTTCATGACTTCTAATTTAAGTTAAACATATTTTTCAATTCAATTCTTTGTTTTGCCTTATTAGATGTCAATTTTCACTAAAGGTTTAATTCAGGTCATAAAAAAACCCTCCTGAGAAGAGGGGCTATGTTGTTAAGTTATCCCAGGTAAGCTTTTAGCAGCCTGTTCTTTGTTTTCTGCCTCAGGTGCTTTATTGCTTTTTCTTTTATTTGCCTTGTTCTTTCCCTTGATATTCCTATTGATTCACCTATTTCTTCAAGCGACATCTGTTTTTTACCAATTCCATAGAATGATCTTATAACATTACTTTCTTTTTCAGGCAGTGTATTAAGTGTCCTTTCAATTTCCTGGCTTAAGGATTCATTCATGAGGTTCCCGTCGGTATCAGGGGAATCGTGATTCTGAAGAACATCCAGCAAGCTGTTTTCTTCTCCGTCCTGGAAAGGAGCATCTACAGACAAATGACGACCGGACAGTTCAAGGGTGCTTGCAACTTTATCTTCAGGCAGGTCCAGGGTATTTGCTACCTCATCCGGCGAGGGTTCTCTCTCATGTGCCTGTTCCAATTGGGAGAAGGCTTTATTAATCTTATTTAAAGCACCTATTTTGTTTAATGGCAAGCGCACAATCCTCGATTGTTCTGCCAGGGCCTGCAAGATGCACTGCCGTATCCACCATACGGCATATGAAATAAACTTGAACCCTTTTGTCTCATCAAACTTTTTTGCTGCTTTTATTAAACCCAGGTTCCCTTCATTTATTAAGTCAGGTAAGCTTAATCCCTGGTGTTGGTATTGTTTGGCTACGGAAACAACAAATCTTAAGTTTGCCTTGGTCAATTTCTCAAGTGCTTCCTGATCACCTCTCTTAATGCGTTTAGCTAATTCAACTTCTTCTTCAGGAGTTATCAATTCCTCTTTACCAATATCATGCAAATATTTTTCAAGAGAATCACTATTTCTGTTCGTAATTGACTTTGTTATCTTTAACTGCCTCATATTTCCAGCTGGTTTAAAAATTCACATTAATTGCCTTGATAAATTAAACACAAAATTGTTGAAATTGTTGTAAAATATTTCTTAAAATATGTTAATTATGATTATAATACAAACTATTATAATAAAATTAAATTACGGAATTTTTATAAAAATTCAAAATTTAGTTATAAAGAGTTAGTCTTATTATTTCTGATCCGGCCAGATTATAAACAGAATAAACTGTTGAAATTTTAGTAACAGGGGACCATAACTTTCAGGGATGCAGGTTCTATTTTTATTTTAATCTTTTTTCCTGCTTTATAAGGTTCACCGTCATAATGAAATTTAATATTCTTTTTCCTTTTTAAAATTACTTCTTTACACTTTATAACTTCCAGATATTTGGTTTTGTTCAGCGTTTTGCTTATCAGCCTTAATCCGATTGGTAATATAATGGATTTAGGAAAGGGTTTTAATATACATAAATCCAGAAGCCCGTCGTCGATTATGGCATCGGGGGAAATATAAACATTATTCCCATATTGGCCGGCGTTTGCGAATGTAATAAGCAAGGATTTAACCTTTCTGCTATGATTATCAATTTTTAATTTATATTTTTTTGGTTTATAAGTCAGAAATTCAGAGATAGTAGCTCTAAAGTAGTTCATGGAACCACGCTTTTTGCTCTTATTAAATATGATGCCTACGCGGGCATCAAGTCCGACTCCTGCTGTACAAAAGAAGTATTTATCATTTATCTTTGCCGCATCTATTGTTTTTGTAACATGATTATTTATTACGTTCAGGGCATTTCTGGCATTCAGGGGTATTGATAAATACCTGGCCAGTCCGTTTCCTGAGCCCCTGGGAATTATGCCCAATGATATGTCGGTATTGATTATTGCCGCACCTATTTCATTTATCGTTCCATCTCCACCAACGGCAACAATTTTTTTTATTCCCTTATCTTTGAACTGTTCCGCAATTTTGCAGGCATGACCTTTATATTCTGTTATTTCAACAAGCACATTATATTTTTTTTGATCGACATGCTCATAAATGCGGCTTATTGCGTATTTATAATTCCCCTTTCCTGCTCCCGGGTTAACAACAAATAATATATCTTCTTTTTTTACTTCGTTTGAAAGTGTCATAATAAATTATTTACTAAAACTTATCTATATCAATATACTATAAATATTGGAATTATTGAAATAAATTCATTTTGATATATTTATAACACTTTCCTGAATTTAATATATTGGCATGGGATTTAACCATATGGTCATTAATATTATTATAAATTGTGTGTAATATAGATTATATTTGTCCGTTAATATAACATAAATATATAGCCGGATGGCAGGATTTTTAAAAAGGGGGACAGCGCCCTTATTTTTCAAATGGCTGTTATTTTTTTGGGCATACATGCTGTTATCAACCGGACTCATTGCTCAACCCGGGGGAAAAGCATTTCAATTTCTTGAAGTCACAAATTCTGCGCGTGTTGCTGCGCTGGGAGGTAAGGCAGTTGCTATTGCAGATGACGATTTAAATCTCCCGTTTCATAATCCTTCACTGCTTACATCAAATATGCATAATAATCTTGTATTAAATTATGTGGATTATTTCGCAGGTATTAATTATGGGTATGCTTCGTATTCGAGATCTTATGAAAACATAGGAAATTTTGCTGTCGGGATACATTATTTGAACTATGGTAAATTTATCGGAGCAGATGATATAGGTGTGAAGACTGGTGAGTTCAGGGCAGCGGATTATGCGGTTAATTTGATTTATTCAAGGCACCTGGACAGTCTTTTTACGGTTGGTGTAAATTTAAAACCCATTTATTCAAATCTCGAATCGTACAGTTCGTTCGCTTTAGCTATAGATGCAGGTATCACGTACAATGACCCTGAAATATTATTTACTGCTTCATTTGTTATAAAAAATCTTGGAACACAAATTACTACATATTATCCTAATGGAGAGCCTGAGCCTTTACCTTTTGAAATTCAGATTGGTATATCAAAAAAGCTAAAACATGCTCCTTTCACTTTTTATTTTGTAGCTGAGCATCTGGAAAAACTTGATTTAACTTATAAAACCGAAGACGATAAAAAGAGTGAAATTGATCCCTTTACTGGTGAGACAATCAAGGATGATAAGCTGAATATATTCCTGGATAAGGCTATGCGCCATATAATATTAGGTACAGAGTTAAATATAACAGAAAATTTTGTACTCCGGTTCGGGTACAATTATCGCAGGCGGCAGGAACTGAAAATAGATTCAAAAATCGGCACTGTTGGATTTTCGTGGGGTGTGGGTATTAAAATATATAAATTTCATTTAAGCTATGCACGGGCGACTTTCCACCAGGCAGGAGCCCCTAATTATTTTTCAATAAATATGAATTTGTCAGAATTTTATAAAAAGTTATAGCTGGTGATGCATAATTTTACCCTGTTTATCCCGATTCCTGTTTTTATTATTCACGTAAAACCAATAGTAATCCAAGAATAAATTAATGACATATTTCAATAAAAAAATTATTATTGCCGTTGACGGATATTCTTCATGTGGTAAAAGTACCTTTGCCAAAGCTATTGCGCACGAGCTTAATTATATATATATTGACAGTGGGGCCATGTACAGGGCAGTAGCCCTGTATTGTCTGAGAAACGGGATAATAATTAATAACGAGACGGATTATGAGGCATTAATAAAAGCACTGGGACTGATAAATATTGAATTCAAATTTAATAAACAAACTCAGAACTGTGAGACATTCCTTAATAATAAGAATGTTGAAAGGGATATAAGGAGCGTTGAAGTATCTGAAGTTGTCAGCTTAATTAGCAAAATCAGAGAAGTAAGGGTAAAGATACTTAAATTGCAGCGGGAGATGGGAGAAAAAAAAGGCATTGTAATGGATGGAAGAGATATAGGTACAGTTGTTTTTCCGGATGCTGAGTTAAAAATATTTATGACCGCTGATGTCGATGTCAGGGCAAAAAGAAGATATGATGAATTAAAAGAAAAGGGAGTGGAAGTCAGTTTTGAAGAAATAAAGAAGAATATACAGGAAAGAGATAATCTGGATGTTAGTCGCAAAGTGAGTCCGTTGTTAAAGGCAGAAGATGCAGTTGAATTAGATAACAGCAATATGACACCGGAAGAGCAAATGGACTGGTTCAGGACAATAATAAACAGGGTTTATGAATAGAATCAGCTGTTAAGTAAAAATGTGCTGCCTTGATGATATCATACTTATCCGGTGCGGTTGATGGGAAAATCACCAATTTTGTGCAGATATATTGAATTATTTTATAATTATTCTTTCATCATTTTTTTAATTTATTGAATATTTGTATTTTATATAAAAACAATAATTATGGAAGAAATTAAAAGATTGGGAGTACTGACATCAGGAGGCGATGCCCCTGGCATGAATGCTGCTATTCGTGCAGTAACCCGTGCCGGCATTCATAATAACCTTGAAATTTTTGGCATTCGCAGGGGTTATCAGGGTATGATTGATGGTGATATATTTAAGCTCGAATCTCAATCAGTAAGGGGGATTATACAATATGGCGGTACAATATTGCAGACGGCACGCTGCAAAGATTTCTTCACTGCCGAGGGCCGGAAAAGGGCATATAAACAATTAAGAAACCATGAAATTGACGCAGTAATAGTGATAGGAGGAGATGGCTCATTTACAGGAGCGACTATTATGTCCAAAGAGTATGATATTCCTTTTGTTGGAATACCGGGAACTATTGATAATGATCTGTATGGTACAGACTATACAATAGGGTATGATACGGCATTAAATACTGTTGTCAGTGCTGTTGATAAAATCAGGGATACAGCGAGTTCTCATAACAGGATCTTTTTTGTCGAAGTAATGGGCAAAGAAGCAGGTTTTGTCGCGTTGCGCAGTGGGATTGCATGTGGAGCCGAAGGTATTCTGATACCTGAAGTGAAGGGTCAGTTGGAAAGGCTGAGGCTGCTGCTTGCTGAAAGAGGTAAGATGAACAAATCAAGTATTATTTTGGTGGCTGAAGGGGATGATGAGGGCAGGGCAATTGATATTGCAGCAAAGATACAAAAGGAATTTCCGAAATTTGATATAAGAACGACAATTCTTGGTCATGTTCAAAGGGGAGGGTCGCCTTCTGCATTTGACAGGGTAACGGCAAGCAGGCTGGGTGTGGCTGCAATTGAGGCTTTGCTTGATGATCAGAAAAGCATTATGGTAGGATTGGCGAATAATGAAATAGTGCATGTGCCCCTAAATAAGACAGTCAAGCTGCATAAAGATGTAAATCGGGAATTGCTAGATATTGCCGATATTCTGATATAGACAATACTATCCGCATTTGGATGAACCGCAGGATGTACAAATAAGGCATCCTTCCTGGTAGATGAGGTTTTTAGATCCACATTCAGGACATGATTTACCCTTCTTGACTTTTGTTCCGTCCGGTATATATTTCTTTAATGCTCTTTCGACACCATTCTTCCATGTGTTTATGGTGTGATTGTCGAGCCGCAATGAGGATACGAGGTTGACAACATTTGGTATAGGCATACCATGGCGGAGAACACTTGATATTAATTTTGCGTAATTCCAGAATTCTTTGTTAAACATATGGGAAAGGCCTCCCAGTGTATTTTTATATCCAAACTTGTCAACATATTGAAAATCATATCGTGATATGCCATTTTCGTCACGGTTCTTTATAATTTTACCTTTGGTTATAGATTTTGGAATGGGAAACATTTCTTCATCAGCCATACCGGTGAATATTTCATAGGGTTTTTCATCCTTGAGTCCCACAAATGCTATCCATTTTTCTTCATTATTATTGAATCTTATAATCTCTGCATCCAGAATTTTCGGGCGTTTATATTTTTTAGCTTCTTCTTCATCACTCATATCGTTTGTCAGCAATACGCCCGACCGCGATCCTTCCCTGTATACGGTTACTCCCTTACATCCGCTTTCCCATGCAGTTATATACAATTCACCAACCAGCTCTTCAGTTACATTTTTAGGTAAGTTTATAGTAACACTTATTGAGTGGTCTACCCATTTTTGTATTTCACCTTGCATTTTTACTTTGCTGACCCAGTCAACGTCGCTGGAAGTAGCTTTATAATAAGGAGATTTTTTTACCAGCTCCTTCAGTTTGTTGTCATCATATTTTTTTACTTCATCAGGGTCATGACCATATGTTTTTAGCCAGGCAGCAAATTTATGGTGAAAGACATTGTATTCCTCCCATGCATCACCCACGTCATCGATAAAGCTGACATTTACACTGGCATCATTCGGATTAACCTTTCTTCTGCGCTTGTAGACGGGCATAAAGACAGGTTCAATACCTGATGTTGTCTGGGTCATCAGGCTTGTGGTTCCTGTCGGCGCAATAGTTAACAGGGCGATATTTCTTCTTCCATATTTCAACATATCGTGGTAAAGCTGTTCATCTTCGTCCCGCAAACGCTGAATAAAAGGATTATCTTTTTCAAGGTGTGAATCATAGATTGAGAAAGAACCTCTCTCCCTGGCAAGGTATACAGAAGATCTATAAGCCTCAATGGCCAGAGTTTTATGAATTTCAATTGAAAAATCAATAGCATTTTCACTTCCGTACCTTAATCCCAGGGCCGCGAGCATATCACCTTCAGCAGTAATACCTATCCCGGTCCTTCTTCCCTCTTCAGCTTTAATACGTATATTTTCCCAAAGTCTCTTCTCAATTCTTTTAATTTCCTGCTCTTCAGGGTCTTTTTCAATTTTATCAATGATGGAATCAATCTTTTCCAGCTCTAGATCAATAATGTCATCCATTATTCTCTGTGCATAATGTGCATGTTCCTTAAACAGGTCAAAATTAAATACAGCTTTTTCTGTAAACGGATTTTCGACATACCCGTAAAGATTTATAGCCAACAGCCTGCAGGAATCGTAAGGACAGAGAGGAATTTCCCCGCATGGATTGGTAGATGTAGTTTTGTAACCAAAGTCGGAATAGCAATCAGCTACAGATTCCTTTATAATTGTATCCCAGAACAATATGCCGGGTTCAGCTGATTTCCATGCATTATGTATTATCTTATTCCAAAGTTCAACCGGTTCTATTTCCTTTTTTATAACAGGATTTTTGGAATTTAGCGGAAATTGCTGAATGTATTTCCTGTTGTTTATGACTGCTTCCATAAACACGTTATCTATCTTGACCGAAACATTAGCTCCTGTTACTTTTCCTTTTTCCATTTTAATATCAATGAACTCTTCAGCATCAGGATGTTTAATTGATAAGCTTAACATCAAGGCACCTCTTCTTCCATCCTGGGCCACTTCACGTGTTGAATTCGAATACCTTTCCATAAAAGGAATAATTCCGGTAGAAGTTAAGGCACTATTCAGAACCGGACTTCCTTTTGGACGGATATGAGATAAATCATGCCCTACCCCTCCCCGGCGTTTCATCAATTGAACCTGTTCCTGGTCAATTTTCAATATCCCTCCATAGGAATCAGCAGGCTTGTCATTTCCGATAACAAAACAGTTTGACAGTGAAGCAATCTGGTAACTATTTCCAATACCTGTCATTGGTCCACCCTGTGGAACTATATATTTAAAGTCCTTAAGTAATTCGTATATTTCATCCTCGCTCATCGGGTTGGGGTACTTCTTCTCGACTCTCGCTATCTCCCCGGCTATTCTTCGATGCATATCATCGGGATTCTTCTCGTATAATTTACCTGATGAGTCTTTTAAGGCATATTTGTTTATCCACACTGTAGCTGCCAGTTCATCACCCTTAAAGTACTTAAGTGAACTACTCAAAGCCTCTTCGTAACTATAAGTTTTTTTCACGGCAGTATTCAGAATTTTTCTGTTTTCTTCTATCTTTTTAAATTTCCCGGAAGTAGTTTTTTTTGTTTTTAATTCTTCAGTGTGCATTGACTAAATGTTTAAGACGTTGGAAATATTTACGAAAGCTTTTTAAGAAAAAAAGAAAGCAGGTCATGCAATTTAAAAATAGAATCAAATTTCTGCAATGTAAGGATATTTGTATTTATCAACATTTCAAACTATTTATTAACTCGGCGTTTTAAGCAATTGATAAACTGATAATTAAATTTATAACATAAAATTTTGTTACAAATCATATGAAAAAAATACAAAAATCATGTCTCTTTTTTATTAAAAAAATACTAACAAATATTTTCTATATCAAAGTTACTAATCTGACTTTAATATTATATAAATTAACAGCAGAAAGTTTTATTAAATGGAATATTTATATTTATCAATAAATAGCCAAAAACCCGACATATTTTTAATTATAGTATAATAATTACTTAAGTATTATTAGTTCAACATGTCAGCTTATTTTATTAATTTTGTGGCTTGGATGCCGAAGTGGCGGAATTGGTAGACGCGCATGACTCAAAATCATGTCTCTGCAAGGAGGTGCGGGTTCGATTCCCGCCTTCGGTACTAATTTAAATTAGAGGCCAGTCAGGATTAATGAGCAAGTACAACCCCATACATCCTTATGGAAAAAGGCAGAAACAGTTCGATAAACGTTACCTTGAGATGGCAAAGATATGGGCCCTGAATTCCTATTGTAAAAGAAGACAAGTGGGCGCCCTGATTGTTAAAGAAAAAATGATAATTTCTGATGGTTATAATGGCACTCCTTCTGGCTTTGAAAATTTATGCGAGGATAAAGATTACAAAACCAAACCTTATGTTTTACATGCCGAGGCTAATGCAATAACAAAAGTAGCTAAATCCAGTAATAGCAGTGAAGGTGCCACTCTTTATATAACTTCGGCACCATGCATGGAATGCGCAAAACTTATTATTCAGTCGGGAATAAAAAGAGTAGTTTTTTGTGATGATTATAGAACTGACGAGGGCATAAAACTGCTTAAAAGAGCTGGCATTGAGGTTGTAAACCTGGAGGTATAAATTAAATCTGAGATGGAATATAAGAATACACGTACCGCAATATATTATCCTGTCATCCTGGCTTTTGCAATTGTTATCGGGATATTAGTTGGCAGATATTACAGGAGTAATTATTCTGAAAAACGTTTTTATATTTACCCGAGAGCCGACAAGCTTAATAATATATTAAACTATATTGAAAAAGAATATGTTGATAAGGTATCAAAAAAGGACTTAATAGAAAAAACCATACCCAGGTTACTTGAGGAGCTTGATCCTCATTCGGTGTATATACCTGCAAAAGATTTACAGAAGGTTAATGAGCCGCTGGAGGGTAATTTCAGTGGCATAGGTATACAATTTAATGTATTAAATGACACCCTGGTTGTTATAAGTACTGTAGCCAATGGGCCATCAGAAAAAGTAGGGATTCTTGCAGGAGACCGTATTGTAAAGGTTAATGATGAAGTAGTTGCCGGTGTGCAAATGCCAAGTGATTCTATTGTTAAAAGACTTAGAGGTCCGAAAGGGACAAAGGTCGGTGTTGGGGTGTTGCGCAGGGATGTTGATGAATTGCTGACTTTTGATATTATTCGTGATAATATACCATTAAATAGTGTGGATGTCGGATATATGATTAAAAAGGACATAGGATATATTAAGATAAATAACTTTTCATCAAGAACTGATGAAGAGTTTATTGCTACATTTTATGAACTCAGGTCACAGGGATTGAAAAAGCTTATTCTGGATTTAAGAAACAATGGTGGAGGTTACATGGATGCTGCAGTAAATATTGCAGATCAGCTTCTGGGCGATAAGGAGTTAATAGTATATACTGAGGGGAATGCAAGGGGAAGGGAGGATTATCGTTCCAAGCCGGGAGGTTTATGTGATGATATTGAGGTGGTCATTTTAATTGATGAGGGATCTGCATCAGCGAGCGAGATACTAGCAGGGGCCATTCAGGACAATGACAGGGGATTGATTATTGGAAGACGTTCTTTTGGCAAAGGATTGGTACAGGAACAAAAGCTGCTGTCTGACAGCTCTGCAATAAGACTGACTATTGCCAGATACTATACACCAACGGGAAGATGCATACAGAAACCTTATAATAACGGACTGACAGAATATATAAATGATTTAAACAACAGATATATCAGGGGCGAGTTCACTGTTGAAGACAGCATTCATTTAAATGATTCACTCAAATACAGAACCCCGGGAGGCAAAATAGTCTTTGGAGGAGGAGGGATAATGCCCGATATATTTGTCCCCATAGATACAACAGGAGTAACAAATTACTTAATGGACGTCAGAAACAGGGGATTAATTTATAGCTTCGCACTAAAATATGCGGATGACAATAGAACAACTCTGGAGCAACTTGTCAGTCCCGAAGAATTTGTGAAATTACTTGATAAAAGAAATGTGCTGGATGCTTTTATAAAATATGCTGCTAGCAAAGGAGTGCCGGCAGTGCATAGTGAGATAAGAACATCGGAGGAAATATTGAAAATCCAGCTATATGCCTATATTGCACGTAATATAATTGATAATAAAGGATTTTATCCGATAATAAAAAATATTGATAATACGTTACAGGAGGCGGTTAAAGTTTTAGAGAGTGGTGCAGGCCAGTATTCAAAAAAATAAAAATAGCTAACCTGCAGAAGATTAGCTATTTAATACTTAATTTATAAAAGACTGCTATTTCTTGTACCCGTAAACTGCTGTGTCTCCCAGCTCTTCTTCTATTCTCAGCAACTGGTTATATTTTGCCATTCTGTCAGAGCGGCTCAGGGAGCCGGTTTTAATCTGTCCTGAGTTTGTGGCTACAGAAATATCCGCAATTGTAAAGTCTTCGGTTTCACCTGAACGGTGAGATGTAACAGTAGTATAACCAGCCCTGTGGGCCATTTCTATAGTATTAAGGGTTTCGGTTAGTGTCCCTATTTGGTTGACTTTAATTAAGATAGAATTAGCGCAACCCATATCGATGCCCTTTTTCAGAAATTCAACATTGGTAACGAAGTTATCATCACCAATAAGCTGGCACTTGTCGCCAATTTTATCTGTTAAAATTTTCCAGCCTTCCCAGTCATTTTCTGACATTCCGTCTTCAACAGTATCGATAGGATATTTGCTTATAAGTCCGGCAATGTAATCAACCTGTTCTTCCGATGTTCTTACAGCACCCTTTTCACCTTCGAATTTTTTATAATTGTATTTACCATTTTCAAAAAATTCAGATGCCGCACAATCCAGGGCAATTGAAATATCACCGCCGTTTTCTTTTCTTCCTGCTTTGTAACCTGCAGCACTTATTGCTTTAAGTATAGATTCAAGTGCATCTTCAGTACCTGTCAGCGCCGGTGCAAAACCACCTTCATCACCAACCGCCGTACTTAAATTTCTTTCTTTTAATACTTTCTTTAAAGAATGAAATACTTCTGCACCCATTCTTAATCCTTCTTTGAAGCTTTGTGCACCTACAGGACGAATCATAAATTCCTGAAAAGCAATAGGTGCATCGGAGTGCGCCCCTCCATTGATAATATTCATCATAGGTATGGGCAAAGTAACAGCATTGGTACCCCCAATATACCTGTATAATGGCATGTCATGATACATGGCCGCAACTTTGGCAACGGCCAGAGAAACGCCAAGTATAGCATTTGCACCCAGCTTACTCTTGTTTTTTGTGCCATCGAGGGCAATCATTTTCTTATCAATACCGACCTGGTCCAGGGCATTCATCCCAATGATTTCTTTAGCAATAATTTTATTGACATTATCAACTGCCTTAAGGACGCCTTTGCCTGAATATCTTTTCTTATCACCGTCCCTTAACTCCACGGCTTCATTTTCACCTGTAGATGCCCCTGAAGGAACGGCTGCGCGCCCAATGAATCCGCTTGCCAGTGTAACCTCCACTTCAATAGTTGGATTTCCTCGTGAATCTAATATTTCACGTGCATGTATGTTAGTAATTTGTCCCATAGCTTGTATTATTTTTTATGTTTGTTTTTTATGTTTGTTTTTTATATAAAAAAGGGATAAAGATTTCTCAAGCTTCATCCCTTTATATTTAAGACCGGTTCATATTATAAAGATTCACTATTCCGTATTTTTAGAGTCTTTGGGTTCCTGTTTTTTATTTTCCTTATTTTCTTCCCGTGCTTCTGCCTCACCTTCTTTCTTTATTTCATCCCTGGCTTCCTGTGCTTCTGCTGCCTCAATGCTTTCAGGCGGGGATTCGGTTTTTTCTTCACTCTTTACTTCATCAGGTACTTCTTTCTTTATATCTTCAATTGGTTTTTCAGTTATTTCTTCTATATCTTCAGGCGACAATTTCTGTTCATCTTCAGACTTTTCAGCAGTAACTTCTTTTTCTACTGGGACTTCAGTTTCTTCAGGTGTTTCTTTTACGTCACCTGCATGTTTATCGGCTACCTGTAATTCTTCTGCTGCCTTTTTCCTGGAACCTCTGCGTCTGCGTTTCACGGTTTTTGTTATAGCTTCTGATTTTGCTGCCAGCAGGTTTTCATTATAATCCACCAGTTCAATTACACACATATCTGAATTGTCACCCAGCCGGAATCCTGTCTTTAATATTCTCGTATATCCACCTGGACGATCGGCAATCTTGGGCGATACTTCCCGGAAAAGTTCAGTAACAGCTTCTTTACTCTGAAGATGATTAAAAACTACCCTTCTTGAATGAGTTGAGTCATTTTTTGACTTTGTGATTAATGGCTCTACAAACATTCTCAATGCCTTGGCTTTTGCTGTCGTAGTTTTAATTCTCTTATGCAAAATCAAAGATGCAGCCATGTTAGCAAGCATAGCTTTTCTGTGACCTTTCTTTCTACTTAAGTGGTTAAAACTTTTTCTATGTCGCATCTTTACATTCTTAACAAATTAATTAATATTATTCTTTGTCCAGTTTATATTTAGTAGTATCCATCCCAAATGTGAGATTCATACTTTCAAGCAATTCATCTAATTCTGTGAGTGACTTCTTTCCAAAGTTTCTGAATTTCAATAAATCATTTTTGTTGAATTTAACTAAATCGCCAAGTGTATCAACTTCAGCTGCCTTTAAACAGTTCAATGCCCTTACAGAAAGATCAAGGTCAATAAGTTTGGTTTTCAGCAGTTGTCTCATATGAAGCACTTCTTCGTCGAATTCTTCCTGAGCAGATTTTTCATCAGATTCAAGAGTAATTTTTTCATCAGAAAACAACATAAAATGATAGATCAGAATTTTCGCGGCTTCTTTTAAAGCATCTTTGGGATGTATTGATCCATCAGTTTGTATTTCAAATATTAACTTTTCATAATCTGTTTTTTGTTCTACCCTGTAATTTTCTATTGAATATTTAACATTACGTATTGGAGTGAATATTGAATCAACCGGAATTATTCCAAATTCTGCATCCAGAGGTTTATTTTCTTCAGAGGGCACATAGCCTCTACCTTTATTTATAGTAATTTCCATTTGCAGTTCAACATCCGGCTCCATATGACATATTACATGGTCCGGATTAAGTATTTCGAAGCTGTTAAGAAACCGGTTCAGATCGCCAGCTTTGAATGTTTCCTGCCCTGTAATTGTCACAATAATTTTTTCATTATTTATGTCTTCAATAAGTTTCTTAAACCGAATTTGTTTTAAATTCAGGATTATTTCAGTCATATCCTCAATAACCCCTGTGACAGAAGAAAATTCATGTTCTATTCCTTCCACCTTTATAGTAGTTATTGCATATCCCTCTAAAGATGAAAGAAGAATTCTTCTTAGGGCATTACCTATAGTAATGCCATATCCGGGTTCCAATGGACGAAATTCGAATTTACCGGATTTGTCATCGGAATCAATCATTATTACCTTATCGGGTTTTTGAAATGCTAATATTGCCATAAAAATGATTTATTATATAGATTATTTAGAATACAATTCAACTATCAATTGTTCTTTTATATTTTCCGGTATTTCTTCTCTTTCTGGCCTGTTGAGAAATTTACCAGCCATAAGGTCTTTATCCCATTCGAGCCATGAGTATGTACTTCTGTTGCCTGAAAGGGACTCTCTTATAGGCTGCAT
>Ga0307435_1000603_pt1 | contig 15901 bp, 11 predicted proteins | sample SalMarWE160470MG_FD_202164 | JGI IMG/M metagenome (GOLD analysis project Ga0307435, IMG submission 202164) | Salt marsh sediment microbial communities from the Plum Island Ecosystem LTER, Massachusetts, United States - WE1604-70 | ecosystem: Environmental > Aquatic > Marine > Intertidal zone >... | reverse complement strand
GAGAGAACCGAAGCCTAATGGGGGCATAAAACCCGGCTGGGCTGGGTCTTATGGGGGGGTAGCCCGGCCGGACCGATTTTTCAAACCTATTGTGTTTCCCCATTATAATCGAGTCATATATAGTTTATTCGATACGTTTTCTATAAAGTCGGGTCCGTAAAGCGCTTTTCCAGGCAGTCCAGTCCGACTCGCCCGGTTCATTTTCAATCGCTGTCGTCACCTGGCTAACCTTGGCGTCTAAATCATCAATATAATAGACCATAAAGGCCTCCGGCGTAGCCGGCAGCTTCGGCGAGCCGAATTCATATTCACCATGATGAGAAAGAATAATATGTCCAAGCGTATCTAAAATCTGCTTGTCAATAGAAGCACCTTTGACTGCGAGCACTTCAGCCTTTTTATTTACCATAAGCAGCGTCTGAGCGATATGCCCGAGCAATTGCCCCGAATCGGTATATGTAAAAGCCATTTCATAAGAAAGCTCCTCGGTTTTGCCCATATCGTGAAGAAAAATTCCAGCTAAAACCAAATCCGCCTGTACCTGTGGGTACAATGGCAATATGGCCATCGCCACTCGCAGCATATTATGCGTATGTTCCAGCAGGCCGCCTAAGTAATCATGGTGTATCTTAACCGCAGCGGGAGCGTTGCGGAATTTTTCCATTAGCTCAGCGTCAGCCAAAAATTCTCCAACCAAGGCTTTTAGCTGTGGATTTTTTATTTGGCCGACAATCTTTTTTACCTCATCAAACATCTGCTTTGTGTCTTTATCTGTCCGCGCCAGAAAATCTTCAAGGCAGACCTTGCTTGTATCAACAACGCTGACGTTATTAACAACGATTTGCAGACTGTTTTGATAAAGCTCGCTTCGTCCCTGGACATGGATAAAGCCGGGCTTGGGTAGTGCTTTATAAATCCCTTCGGTTGCCTGCCACATTCGGGCGTTTAGCTGCCCTGTGCGATCGCACAAAAACATCGCTATATATAAATCACCACGGGTCGTGCTTCGTAAAATAGGCTCTTTGACTAAATAAATACCATCTATCGCCTCTCCCGGCTCGATCTGGTTTATGAACTTATGTGCCATGTGTTCTCCTTATTTCTTACCTGGGTTCTTTCTTTTGTTTACACCAGGGACAGTAATTCCAGAAAGACCAATCTCCTGACCAGCCACACCGACCACATATTTCTGGAAATGGCCGAATCTGCCATCGCTGCCGAACTTTCCGACGGCACCATGGGCAATAGCGCATAAATCGCATAAGTTTACCATTACAATGTTTGCACCGAGCGTGATAACGCACGCCTTTGGTACGAACAGAACTCGGCGACTTAAAACCTGAGCCGTAGCACCAGGGGCAAAAACGCCACTCCGGCAAAACACCCTTATGACAACGTGAACAAATATAACTGAACTGGCTGTTGTTGTCGAACCGATTGCTTTCACTACCGCACCATGGACAGATTATCATGCTCTCAGCTATCGGTTCGTTGCAATCTACACATCGAAAAATAGCAGGTAAGGCTTTGTTGTATCGCCTAATGAAGGCTTCGCGTCGCATTTGTTGCCAATCGCTTTTTTTCCCGTCCCGTGATTTCAGAACAAGCCCATTTCGCAGAGATTTAGGTGTAACTTCAAGCAGGGCCGTTAGCATCTGTCCTGCGTTGGTGAAGCGATGCGCCGGGTCAACAGCCAAAGCCTTTCGCATAAACTTTACAAAAACAAGGTTGGTTTGTTCACGCAAACGCTGGTTTCCTCTCGCCGGCCAGCGAAAAGGCCACCGCGGCAGAAAGCCCGTGATATATACGTAAAGAATAAGCGCAGCAGAAAAACAATCGCTGCGATAGGTCGGCCGGCCGTATGCCTGTTCAGGCGCGACATATCCGGGAGTACCGAAATCGTCAACAGTGGCCATCCGTCCCTTGAGCTTCAGGCAGATCCCAAAATCGCCTAATTCTGCTCGGCCGTCAGGAAACAAAAATATATTTGCAGGTGTGACATCACAATGCACTAAACGGTTGCGGTGCGCGTACGCAAGACCATCAAGAACCTGACTCATAATTGATATAATCCTGCGGACAGACATGGGTTTGGACCGATCGGCCAAAGTCCCCACACACAACTCAGTAGCCAATACGGCGAAACCATCAATAATGTCGGCGTTTTTAACCGGCATTATATGCGGATGACGCAAATGAGCAACCAGCCGAACTTCCCGAAACAAGCCCTGATTATCGCGTTCGCCGTTGACGCCTATCTGAGGTATCTTTAAGGCTACGGAAATATCTTCTACGCAGTCTTTAGCCTTCCAGACCTCGCAGCTTCCACCTACACCCAGGCGTTTTTCCAGACGATACTTTCCCAGACGTTTTCCGGCAGCCAGATTCAAAGCTGACGTTCCGGAAGTCAAAACCTTACTATTTTCGATAGCGATACCCATCCCGAAATTTTACCCTTCTATTCTAAGTAACTGGTCAGTGAACATATTGACCGGGATATTCAATATGACCAAATGCGGTTTGCAAATTCTATCCTAAATAAGATAAAAAGCCAAGAACATTTGCACGCATTTTTTTATAGTCGGGCTAAATCCACCAATAAATTGACAGGCTAAAATAACAGCCCTTGCAAGTATTCTGATTTTGGGCTATATACGTACATCATAATAACAGTGCTAAACAAAATATAAACACGAGGTACAAAATATGCGATACAGCCGGATGCTGATACCGACTACTAAGGAAGTACCCTCCGATGCAGAAATAACCAGCCATCAATTGATGATCCGAGCAGGGCTTATCCGCAAGGTCGCCAGCGGCACATATACCTATCTGCCGTTAGGCTGGCGCAGCCTACTCAAAATCATAGGAATCGTCCGCGAAGAGATAAACAAAGCCGGCGCCCAGGAAATTCTCGTGCCCTCTATGCAGCCTCTGGAGCTCTGGCAGAAGACCGGGCGCAGTGTCGATTATGGACCGACAATATTCCGTCTCGATGACCGTCATGGCAAAGGAAATGTTCTTAGCCCTACCGCTGAAGAGGTTGTTACTTACCTCGCTGCCGGCGAGATAAAGTCCTACAAACAGCTACCAATCAACCTCTATCAGATAAGTACCAAGTTCCGTGATGAGTTCCGCCCACGGTTCGGCCCAATTCGCTCACGTGAATTCATAATGAAAGATGCTTACAGCTTCGATACCGACCCTGCAGGCTTAGACAAATCATATAAAGCCATGTACGATGCATATTGCAGGATTTTCAAACGTTGTGGGCTTGATTACGTCATCGTCGAGGCCGAGGTCGGCGAGATGGGTGGCTCCGGCTCGCACCAGTTCACTGTGCCCTGCGAGTCCGGCGAGGACACCATCGTCTATACCGAAAATGACTCTTATGCCGCTAATCTTGAACGAGCAGATGTCGACCCACTGCCGAAGGAAAAAACAGCCTCAAAAATTCCACCGATGAAGGAAGTCCATACGCCCAATATTGGCAGCATCGAAGCTGTTTGTGCCTTTCTGCAAACGCAGCCGAAAGATATGATAAAGACGCTCATATTTTCCACCAGAGACGGCACTATCGCGGCATTGGTGAGAGGCGACCACGAATTAAATACAGAAAAGCTTACCCAAATTCTTGGGGGTGAACACATAGAACTTGCGGACGAGCCAATGATTGAAAAGGTCACGGGGGCAAAAGTTGGATTCGCTGGGCCGATGAGAATAGCTGAGAAAGTCTCCAAAATGATTATAGACTACGCTGTTACAGCGATGGCTATTGGAGTAACCGGCGCTAATAAGACCGATTACCACATTAAAAACGTTGTCCCCGGCAGAGATTTTCCGCTCGAAGGCGATAATATTATCGTTGCCGACATCCGCCTTGCTGTGGAGGGTGACACATACAACGGCAAAAGACTTCTATTCAAAAAAGGCATCGAGGTCGGACAGGTATTCAAACTCGGCACCAAATACAGCGTAAAACTCGGAGCAAAATTCCTCGACGAAACCGGCACGGAAAAGCCCTGCCTCATGGGCTGTTACGGCATCGGTATAAATAGAATTATGGCTTCGGCTATAGAACTCGGTAACGATGAGAACGGCATTCTCTGGCCAATTTCTATCTCGCCTTTTGAGGTCATTGTCACCTGCGTCAACCATGAAGACCCAGACGTTGCACAAACAGCCGAAAATATTTACCAGAAATTGCTCGACAAAGGCATTGATGTCTTATTAGATGACCGGCCTGTACGAGGTGGAATAAAGTTCAAAGATGCAGACCTTATCGGCATACCTGTGAGAGTTACTGTCGGCCAAAAGTCGCTTGCCGAAGGCAAAGTAGAAATCAAGCTACGGTCAGAATCCAAAAGCCAAAAAATTAGTCTCGAAGAAGCACCGGATAAGGTAATTGAACTGGTTGATTTATTAAAAGAAAAGTTAAAAGCATAGTACAATATTTCAGAAATAGCAGGTATTCAGCCATCTCTAAGCTACGTTTGAGACCACTACACGCAAATTATTAGGGAAGCTTACCTGGAGAAATTATGAAAGTAGCGCGATTCAAGCTGAAACACATAAACGACATACTCCAGTGGATAAGGACCGAGGCCCAAATGGTTCAATGGGCCGGTTCGGTTTTCACCTGGCCCATGACGTACAAACAGTTTCGCACACATCTGTCGGCAGCCAGCTCAGAACCGCCAACACTTTATCCGTTCGGCCTGTACGATCGAGCCAAAATCGTCGGTTATGCTGAATTATCGAATCACTTGCATAATTATAACTCAGCTATGCTCTCCCGAGTCCTTGTCTCTCCCAGGCGTCGCAGAAGAGGTTTAGGGCAGTTTATGGTAAAGCAACTCGTTGACTTTGGGTTTACCGAACTTGGTCTCAATCGTATTGGTCTGGGTGTCTTCGACTTCAATAAGGCTGCTATGAAGTGCTATACACAAGCAGGTTTCATATTAGAGGGGACTTTGAGAGAATCAGCAAGAGTAGGTAATTCTTACTGGAGCTGTTACTTAATGAGTATCCTGCGAAAGGAGTGGCAGTCCCAACCGATGGCTCCAGTAGAAATACTGAAATGCCGCTGAGCTTAACTTATATGTGTAATCAGATACAATTAGTTCGTTAAAAAATGTCTTTTGAACGAGGATAAGGTAAAAATTAACTCAGATTGTAAAGGAGAGACACGATGAAAAATAGCAATCTCTCAAGACGTACTTTCATCCGCAATTCTTCTATTGTAGCTGCTGGTGCGATATCTGGAGCACTGTCTAAGAAAGCCCCAGCCCTTAGCATTGATGAGGTAGAGCACATGGTCAAAAATGGACGAATCAACCAGGCTGTCAGCAGATGGTGCTACGGCAAGTTATCTCTCGATGAGCTTTGCGAGGCCTGTAAAAAAATTGGCATAAAAGGCATCGACCTGCTCGATCCGCGTGACTTTACGACCGTCAAAAAACACGGGCTAATCTGCACTATGGTTAACACGCACGGCCTGACCAAGGGTATAAACAGGATAGAAAACCATACCGAGTGCCTTGCTAAAATCCACTCGGCCATTGATGCAGCCGAAGAATATGGATATCCAAACGTCATCAGTTTCCCCGGCAACCGGGCCGGAATGTCTGATGAGGACGGCATCAAAAACAGTGTCGCCGCCCTAAAACAGGTTGTCGGTTATGCCGAAGAAAAGAAGGTCACAATATGCCTGGAGTATCTCAATAGCAAGGTCAACCACAAGGATTATATGTTCGACAATATGAAATGGGGCGTGGAGGTCTGCAAGACCATCGGCTCGGAACGCGTAAAAATACTGTACGATATCTACCATGCTCAGATTATGGAAGGTGACATAATTCGCACGATTCGCACCTATAAGGATTATATAGGTCACTACCACACGGGGGGCAACCCCGGCAGAAACGAAATCGACGAAACACAGGAGCTATATTACCCTGCCATTATGCGGGCCGTTGTCGAAACAGGCTTTACGGGCTACGTCGCGCATGAATTCGTCCCGAAGCACGACCCATTGGAGTCACTATCCAACGCGGTAAGAATCTGCGATGTATAGAAAAATTAAAAACTCAAAGCCAAAAACTCAAAACATGAAATGTGGAAACTGAAAAGTCCTAAACCAGTAAAGCTCATAATTGGCATCTTGGCTGCTGACCGAAAGTCTCTGCTCGCTGCGATGGAGACTATAGAAGACAAGTTTGACAAGGTCGATCTGGTAAGCGATGTATGGCCCTTCACTCACACTCAGTATTATCAAGAACAAACCGGCTCAAATATCTTAAGGCAATTCGTCAGCATCGAACAACTGATCGATCCAGGTAAATTGTTCAAAATAAAACATAAAACAAATAAGCTCGAACAAAAATTAGCTGCAAGACTAAAAGTCCCGCTACCCAGGCCGGTCAATCTGGACTCGGGGATAATTGAGCCTTCCAAGCTCATTTTAGCCTCAACAAAAAACTATTCGCATCGTATATATATCGGGAAAAAAATATATGCTGAGGTAACTCTTATTTTCGACAAAGGATATTGGCGTCCTCTGCCATACACATATCTGGATTACAGACAAGAGTGTTATTTCGAGTTCTTTGAGAAAGTAAGAAAGCGATTATTGGAACAGTTAAAACACCAGGCACAACAAAAAAAGTGGAAAGCCTGGCTTTTTGGCTCTTCGGAGTTGTAATGTTGATTACATTCGCAGTATATTTACTTATCGGTTCATTCGCCCTTTCGGCCTTCTTAACGGCCATTGTAAAAAATATAACCGCTCGCATCGGCTTTGCTGCATACCCATCGTCTGACAGGTACCATCAAAGAATTGTTCCGTTAGGGGGCGGAATTGCTATCTTTGCTACGCTTTTAATTTTCATGCTGGCTGCTACGGCTGCGATAAAATTTGCATCTAATCGGCTTGATTCACTGGCACAAACAGCCAATATCGACCCTTCTGATTTTTTGGGCAAAATCGGTCAGCTTGTCACTATTCTGCTCAGTCTATCTATTTTATTTGTACTTGGTTTATGGGATGATAAAAAACGTCTCGGTCCATTTCTGAAATTGGCTGTTCAGTTCGCCGTTGCGATAGCCGCTGCTATCTGGGGTGAGGTCAGGATTGAGCTTTTTATTACAAATAAGATAATTGCATCTGTACTCTCAGCTTTTTGGATAGTTCTGATTGTCAATGCGTTTAACTTTCTCGACAATATGGATGGCGCTTCAGCCGGTATCGCCGCTATAACAAGTGGAATCTTATTTTTTGCTGCTGCTTCAAGTGGCCAGATTTTTGTCGGCGGCCTTGCGATTGTTTTTATCGGGACACTGCTGGGCTTTCTGGTCTTTAATTTCCACCCTGCCAAAATATTTATGGGTGACGCAGGCTCATTAGTCGTCGGCTTTTTTGTGGCACTTTTAACTATGCGCACGACTTATTACCACGAAGCACAAAGCGGACAGTGGTACTCGGTATTTATGCCGTTGGTCGTCATGGCGGTTCCACTGTATGATTTTATCAGCGTGACAATCCTGCGTATAAGCCAGGGCAAAAATCCCTTCATTGGCGATACTCAGCACTTCTCCCATCGACTAAAAGGACGCGGGCTGACCGATACTCAAACGGTTCTGACACTATATTTAGCTACGCTCTGCACGGGCCTTGGCGCAACTTTTCTGTACCAGGTTAATATGATCGGCGCGATTCTTATCTTTATTCAAACAATTATGGTATTGGCCATTATCGCTGTCTTTGAAACAACCGCCAGAAATGACTAAAGCAATGATCAACTCGACTTTACCCAAAAGTAAAAGCCAAACGATTATTGAGTATATCCTTCTTGCCTTCTGTCTTTGTGTGCTTTCGCTTCGTATCACATTCCCCGAAGCTCCTGGTGCACTGTCACCGTCTCTGCCTGGCAATATAAGCGATGTAGTCTATAGCCTATCTGTGTCGGCGGTACTGATATTCTCATGCGTCCTTTGGTTCACGTGGAAATTTTGCAGTAAGAAATTTTTATATCGTGTCACCGGCATCGAAGTCGGAATTCTTTTATTTTGTTCAGCTTCCATTGTCGCCGGTTTTGCATCAGCGGATAAACGATTAGCCATAACCAACGTAATTATGCTTTTGGCTCCTCTGCTTATGGCGATTTTGTTAGTTCAGATACTGGACAGTCCATCAAAAATCAATCTGGTGTTGTGTGTCATTGGAGCCTTAGGCGTAGTATCCGCCTGTGAGAGCATTTATCAACTGCTGGTCACAAACCAAGCAACTATTGAACAATACGAACAGGCTCCGCAGACCCTGCTCGAACCGCTCGGGATAGAGCCTGGCACCTTCCAAAATTTTCTTTTTGAACATCGTCTTTATACAGGAGGAGTTCGAGGCTTTTTCACAACGCGAAACTCTGCCGGCTGCTTCGCGCTAATAGCGTTCTTTGCGGCTGTTGTCTTACTAATCGATAGACTAAAAAATCGCGAGGAAAACCCCCCGGTAAAACCGGGGGCTAAAAGTTTGAATCCATATCTCCTCAGCGGTGGTGCTGCTATTGCTCTTATCTTTTTGGGTCTTATCCTTACCCGCAGTAAAGGCGCATTCATCGGCTTACTCTTCGCCGCGACACTATTCATTGCATACTACTACTTTGGCAAGCAGCTAAAAGAACACAAAAAAGCAATATTGATTGCCTCTTTACTGTTAGTCATCACAGGCGGATGTCTTGTCATTTTATATGGTTTAAAACACAATCGGTTGCTGGGTGGCACGCCCATGTTAGTCAGATGGCAATACTGGCAAGCATCAGCAAAGATGTACGCCGACCATCCGTTTACCGGCGTCGGACCAGGCAATTTTAAGATCTTTTATCCACACTATAAACCAGTCGAAGCTCTCGAATCCGTTGCAGACCCGCATAATTTCCTGCTGAGTATCTTGACACAATACGGCCCTATTGGCCTTGTCGGATTCTTAGCAATGATTTTCATCCCGTTATTGAGAGTAATCTTTCCTGTCCTCATAAAAGACGAGCGACGAGCGACGAGCGACGAGCGACGAGTGCCAGCCATAATTTTCTTAATCGTCATATCGGCTGCATTGCTGCTTATCAGGCCAATGATTTTGGCGGAAACTCCCGCGGATACTTTGGATTTAAAAATCTTTGTGATATCGACCATATATGTTGCACCGGTCTTGGCATTCATTATGGGATTTTTGCTTTTAAGTGCCCCTTTTCAGATAAAACGAGCGACGAGAAACGAGCGACGAGAAACGAAAAATACTGCTATCCTCTGGTGCGCCGTTCTTGGAGTGCTCCTGAATAACCTTATAGACTATGCCATCTTCGAGCCGGGTGTATATACAACTTTTTGGGTGATAGTAGCCTGTCTGACTGCGATAGATTACCAAACAAACTCACGAACTCCGGTTGTTGTAAATGCAAAACCCTTTACGAAAGCGGCAGCAGTAATATTTGCTGTAGTAATAATCGCAGCCTATATTGGCTACGCATGGCTGCCGGTATTTAAGAGTACCACCAAAATTCAACAGGCCCACAAGGCTTTATCTATAGGACAATTTCAAAAAGCACACGCTCTTTTTGCCGAAGCCGGTGAATATGATAAGCTCGACCCAACAGCCCTGAATCTGAATGGTCGACTTTACCTGCAACAATATAGCGAGGCAGGCCAGAAACAATCCGGACTTCTTAAGAATGCAGAAGAATGTTTTCAACAAGCGATTGTTCGTAGCAAGGCAGACTTTAAAAACTATGAAAAGCTAAGCGATGTCTATGAACTGCAGGGCCAAACTCAAAAAGCTTACGATTGGTGCCAAAAGGCAATACAGCTTTATCCCGGCTCAGACCGGCTGCATTTTAAGCTGGCCCAAATCGCTGAAAAGTTAGGTAAGACCGACATCGCCATCGAGCAATATAAAAAGACAATTGAGATTGAAGACAGCTTCAGACGACAGTTCAAGATGATGTATCCGGAAAGAAAAGAAATTGTGAGCCGACTCGGCGAGGATAATTATCAATTTGCCATTAAAAAGGCGAAGGAACTTACTAATGAAAATGGTTTATGAATCCCGCAATAAATTACGGGGCTAAATATTTAGACTCTTTTCAAATTTCACGAAATCTCCGCCATTATATCTTCCGGTATATCAAAATTTGAGAATGTGTTTTGCACATCTTCGTGGTCTTCCAGAGCTTCCATGAGGGAAATTATTTTTCTCGCGGTGTTAGAGTCACTAACCGGCACCATATTTTGTGGCACCATCGAAATCTCAGCCACTTCCATTGGTATTTCTCTTTCTGTCAGCGTTTTTTTTAGTTCGTCATAAGCGTCTGGATCGCAGGTTATTTCATAGACACTACCCGTATTTTCCATATCATCAGCGCCAGCAGACAAGGCAAGCTCCAAAAGCTGGTCTTCCTCAGCTTTGTCGGTGCTTACTGTGATGAGCCCTTTTTTGCTGAACATCCAGTTGACACAGCCGGTTGTGCCTAATGAGCTGCCGTGCTTTTCGAAAATTCTTCTGATTTCCGGCACAGTTCGATTTCGATTGTCCGTCAGTGCCTCGACCATTATTGCTACGCCGCCCGGCCCATAACCTTCGTACAGCACCGCTTCAAAAGTAGTCCCCTCCAATTCGCCGGTGCCTTTTTTGACCGCCTTTTCGATTGTATCTTTTGGCATGTTGGCTGCTTTAGCCTTGTCGATGGCATAACGCAAAGACAAGTTCGCAGCCGGGTCACCGCCACCGGTCTTAGCTGCGACTATTATCATTCGAGCTAATTTACTCCATATTTTGCCGCGCTTGGCATCAACAGCGGCCTTTTTATGTTTTATCCCAGCCCAATGAGAATGACCTGACATACATGCTCCTACAAATAAATTCAAAGATTAAAAATAAAAAATCAAAATTGTGGAATCCCGACAAGTCGGGATGACATCCTTAATTTTACATTTTGCATTTTGATTTTTGAATTACCCATCACCAATTACCAACTACAAAAGAACGACTGAATATTATACCTAATTCGCCTTTGCATGTAATCTTTTTTCCGGGAACTTTGCGTTTGGTTCCAGGCGCATAGTGTTTAGCCATCACCGACACAGCGATGAGTGAACAAGGTATGCTTACGGAATCCAGCGGGTGACAAGGTAACAGGCAAACTGTGGAGCATAAGGGCCGATCATATCCAGTTTGATATATTTGTCATTTATTGACCCTTCGGCAACCGGCTCACCCCAGATATCATCAACGCTGACAAGCTGGTATTGGTATTGTTCACATTTTTTCACATCCCATAGCTTAGATAGCGCGATAGAGACTGTTTTGGCCTTCGGCCAATTATAAATAATAAGAAAGGCACGGTCAGGCTCATATTTATTCGGGCGGAAAAACACCCAGACATCCTTCGGCTCACCAACATCATTTATGCTGCCTAAGTCCCATCCTGTTTCCCGCTGCCAGAGGACAAGTGTACGGTAATCAAGACTGTTTAAGCTCGCCAGGTAGCTGCCATCCATATAATATCTGTTATTATCCAAGTTATACTGAAACTCGGTATCCGGCGTAGTTATGCTCATCAGCAGGCCGTTTAGGGTGTAACATGTATTATTTATAAAGGTCAAATCCTGCCAATTATGCAGCGAAATGGCACTGTCTCCGCCAATGAATATATTGTTCTCGACTACGAGACTACCGTTAAACGCCGAGTTATATCCAAACTCAGCACCGGCTTTTTCGTTTTCGGGAAAGTAGGTAAAACAATTACGTATGATGAAATTATCATCATGCCCATTGCCGCCGCTTATAAAGTTACCCACAGTGTTGCCGTATGCAACAACGCCGTCGTAAAGCATATTTGCCATATTGTCGTACTCTGCGTAGCTGTGCATACCCCAGCCGAAGTTGTTAAAGGCAATACAATCAAAGAAATTCATCCAGGGCAGGTCGTCCAAAGAGCCATTGACATCATCCGGGCGATTCTGGCAGTATAGACCGTGCGAAAGCCCATTAGCCCAACACCCATTACGATAGGACAGACATCCATAAAATTCAGTACCGATGCCGGCTACATAGAAACCGCTACGATTAGGACAATCATGAACTACCATATTAATATATTTAGCCCCCCTGCCTACATCCTGCTTAACCGCATTACCCCACAAACCAAGCTCCTCAGCACCATCTATGGTTACCTCCAAACCCCAAAACCAAATATAGTTAGCGTTATTCCTGAGAACTATCCGTTCCATCTTGTCGGCAGTAAGGGTAACTCTCTGACCCGGTAAGGCTCGATATATTATAGGCTTATTCTCCAATCCCGACGGAATTGCAGCTTTTACAAAAGGACCATAGTACGTACCGCCTGTGAGCCAAACCGTATGACCTGGCTCGACCAGAGTACTGCCCAAGGCCGTAGCAAGGTCCCATGGATTTTCCTCAGAGCCATCCCCATAAGGCGAGCCGTCAGGTGAAACATACCACCGGTCTTCGGCACGTTGCCGAAGTTGATAAATGCCCAGACTAAATCTATCTCCGGCTGCAATAGCGATAAAATTGTTTCGTTTGTCATTAACATAAGATGGAATATCAACCTGTTTATCCTCGTCGATGCCCCAACTAACGATCAAGCCGTTGGATTGCAGCGCTAGGCAATGATTGCTACTGGCAGCAATAGCAGTAAAACTCTGACCGGCTGGCTGAATTACCGAATCGACAGAATAACCCCAGCTTACAACCGACCTATCGGCCTTCAGAGCTACCCCATGTTTACCTCCTGCAGCGATGGCAATAAATTCATTACTGTCAGGAACATCGGTCTGACCCATCTCATTATCACCCCAGGCCACGATTGAGCCATCAGACTTTAAAGCAAGGCTGAAAGATCGGCCAGCAGCAACAGCCACAAAATCATTACCGTCCGGTACATCGAGTTCACCGTTGTAATTTGCACCCCATGCTGCCAGTGAACCATCGGATTTCAAGGCCAGATTATGATAAGCACCGGCAGAAATAGCTATATATTCTCCATCCGGCACATCAAGTTGACCGGCATCATTTGTACCCCATGCCACAAGCGAACCATCGGACCGAAGTGCAAGATTATGAAAGCTGCCGGCAGCTATAGCCACAAAATTATTACCATCGGGAACATCACATTGGCCAAACTCGTTGCTGCCCCAGGCTACAACTTGGCCGTCGGATTTAAGAGCCAGACCATGGTATACGCCGGCGGAAATAGCTACAAAATCATTACCATCCGGCACACTGCACTGACTATAATCATTGATGCCCCAGGCTATAATTTGACCTGCAAAACACGACCCGCAAAGGCAGAGACCAACTACCCAAAAAACAATAACCAAAGACCGGGAAATTCTCATAGTTTGAAGATTGCCCTCCCCACTTTATTGTTAAGGAGATTTGATAATATTAAGTACCCACGCGATGCCCGGCATACCATTCTGCCCGCAATAAAAGCACCCGGCAAATCAACTGCATCTTTTTACCCTCACATCTCTGGCTCAAACCCCATTTCATTATGCAATTATACAAATATTGCGGCTAAAATTCAAGAACATTCACCCGGCAAATCAGCTATTAAACTATAGATGGTTTCCATGTTAATAGGTAATTTTAGCCAATCGGACGTTAAAATCGCCAATTTACGTGTTTTTTTCTTGACCGATTACAAAAAATAATCTATTATCGTGCCATAATAAGCCGATGATAAACAACACTGAGTGATGTCCCGTGTATTTTTAAGTTTGAATTGAAGAATTTTCTTACGAAAGGATTTGCGGGGCAATGGAAGAAGCTTCTAAAGCTTTATTTCAACGGTAGTTAAGTTACAAAAACACTTTTATCGCCTGTTATAGGTTAAATTATAAACATTAGATTTGGCTTCATATGGCGTGTAAAAGTGAAGTAAATGTGAGACGAAATCTGGAAACGTTTGGAAAATGCGTTTGCTTACCAGCGATAAATTATCGCCATTAAGCATAAAATGAGTTAATCGTATGAAAAAAAACAAACCTTTTAAGGTAAAATTGGTGCAACGTAAGCTGACTTTGCCTTAAAATGCTGATTATACGCTCCAACGAAAAGGATTTCACAATTCACAGCCGTCTTGTTTAGAACTTTTCTGCCGCAAAATCTCGCAATCTTTTCTGCATAATTGATGCGCGTTTATTCTATGGTAATTGCGAGAGAAAGGCACATATTATGAGCTACATTTTAACGCAAGGCTTTAGCATCTCGGCCGTAGCTGCATCGATGGTCTCCTTCGTACTTGGAATCTGCTTAATGGCGATCATCTACCAGATAGTTGCCAAAACAAAATCCAAGACATTCGAGCAAGATCTGCAACGACAAATCGAAGGTGCAAAGAGGGAAGCAGAAAACATAATCAAATCCGCTCAGATCGATGCCGCAGCGGAAACCATCAAGAAAAAGGAGGAATTTGCAAACGAAGCCAATAAAATTCGTGCTGAACTGCATGAAAACGAAATAAGATTGGCCAAACGTGAAGATGTTCTTGAAAGGCAGGCGGAACTGCTCCAGCAGCGGGAAAATACACAAAAACAGCAGGAACAAGAACTCGAAAGAAGACTAAAAAGGATGGAAATAAAGGATAAAGAGCTTTCTTCCTTAATAGCTCAACAGAAAAATCAACTGCTTAAAATCACCGCGATGAGCATTAACGAAGCAAAGGAGCTGCTCTTAAAAAACCTCGAAGACGAGTGTGAGCACGAGATGTCAGCTCTGATTTCCCGAAAAGTCGAAGAAGCCAATGAAATCGCAGATGAGAAAAGTCGGGAAGTCATAAGTACCGCTATTCAACGTTATGCTGCTGAGCAGACCTGTGAAGTAACCGTTTCAACCGTTGATATACCAAATGACGATATGAAGGGTAGAATCATCGGTAGGGAAGGACGCAACATCCGCGCGTTTGAAAAGGCTACCGGCGTAGATGTCATCGTTGATGATACCCCCGGAACGATTGTTGTAAGCGGCTTTAATCCTGTTAGACGCGAAGTTGCGCGTCTTTCGATGGAACGACTCATACAGGATGGACGAATACATCCTTCCCGAATTGAAGAACTTGTTACTCAGACCAAAAAGGATGTCAACGTTAAGCTCCTCCAGCTTGGCAAAGACGCTGCTGTCGAAACCAATGTTAGAGGTCTAAATAACAAAGTACTCAGTATGCTGGGGGCTTTGAACTTTAGAACGAGTTATGGCCAAAGTGTGCTTCGCCACAGTGTAGAGGTCGCTTTTCTGACTCAGGTTATGGCTGATGAGCTTGGTTTAGACGGTTCTATAGCAAGGCGGGCGGGACTATTGCATGATATTGGTAAAGCCATCGACCACGACGTTGAAGGCAACCATCCAACTATAGGCGCAAATTATCTCAAGCGTTTCAGCGAATCATCCGTTGTGCTTAACGCAGTAGCAGGTCATCACGGAGATATCCCGGCAGATAATCCTTATACTCCATTAGTTGCCGCCGCGGATGCTATTAGCGCCTCACGTCCGGGTGCCAGAAGGGAAACTTTAGAGAGATATATCAAAAGATTGGAAAAACTTGAGGAAATCGCTGGCAATTTTAAGGGCGTTGAAAACGCGTATGCTATACAGGCCGGTCGGGAAATCCGCGTGATTGTTGATGCTTCGCATATTGACGATGAGTCCGCCATGAAGATTGCACGCGATATCGCCAACAAAATCGAAGCAGAAATGACCTATCCGGGTGAAATACAGGTAACGCTGCTGCGTGAGGTTCGCTGCATCGAATATGCTAAATAGACCGTTGCAAAAGTGTCTAAAGTTCGAAGTGACTAAAGTTATGAACTTTAATTTTTAGCTCATTTT
>Ga0307435_1000602_pt1 | contig 15904 bp, 18 predicted proteins | sample SalMarWE160470MG_FD_202164 | JGI IMG/M metagenome (GOLD analysis project Ga0307435, IMG submission 202164) | Salt marsh sediment microbial communities from the Plum Island Ecosystem LTER, Massachusetts, United States - WE1604-70 | ecosystem: Environmental > Aquatic > Marine > Intertidal zone >... | reverse complement strand
TATCGATTTTGAATTGGGCTATATCCCTGCTCTACGGCCTTTGCCGCTAACTCAATTCCATCTCCATGTTTACCTGTCGAGACCAATTCAAAATCGATACCAGCTACTTCCAAGGCAGTAACCAGCTCTTCTTTGCGCTTGAGAGCCAGCCAACGTCCGGCATAGGGATTGAAAATGACTTTAGCGGTCATGTTTGTCTCCATCCTTCATTGTATTTTCTCAATGGCAAGTTGTCCGCATCCGGCTTGAATGTCCAATCCACGACGGAGGCGTATAGTGCAAGGAATTCCGATTTGATTTAATGCTGCTTTGAAAGATTTGGCCCTTTCCCGGGTGGTGGCTTTGCCAATATAACCGGATGTCGGATTTAGGGGGATCACGTTCACGTGGCATTGCAGCCCACGAAGGAGTGAACCCAACCTTCTGGCTTGCTCAGGCGTATCGTTGACATCCCTGATCAAAGCCCATTCAAATGTAATTCTACGATGGGTCTTGGCAACATAATCCCGGCAGGCTTGTATTAAAACCTCCAATGGATATTTATGGTTTATTGGTAGCATCGAAGACCTTAATTCATCATCGGCAGCGTGCAGGGAGATCGCTAAGTTGATCTGGTTATGCTCATTTGCAAACCGCCTGATCATGGGTACCAAGCCTACCGTGGATATTGTAAAACGACGAGAGCCCAGATTCAGACCTTCGGGATGGTTCAAGCGGTTGATGGCAGCCATAGTCGCCTCATAATTATGAAACGGTTCACCCATGCCCATGACGACAACGTTGGTTACACGCTCATCGCTTAGTTTAAACTGTCTGGCATAATATAAAACTTGTTCGATGATTTCACCGCTGCTTAAATTTCGATGGAAACCCATTTGACCTGTGGCGCAGAAGACGCAACCCATGGCACAACCCACCTGGGTCGAGATGCAGAGCGTTCGTCTCTTGTGATACTGCATGAGAACCGCTTCAAGCGCTTGCCCATCCGGTAAAAGAAAAAGCGTTTTGCGGGTCTCTCGATCGTCTGATTCTAAGGTTTTGTCCGGCTTCAGAGAGAAAAATGAGAATTCATCGGATAGCTTTCGGCGCAGATCCTTGGGTAAATTTGGAAAATCCTCAGCAGATGTGCGTAAATGTTGATAAAGACCCTTCCAAACTTGGGAAACGCGGTAGCTGGGCTGTCCCCAAGATTCTAGCGTTTTCGCCAGGTCAGTGAAGTCATATTCATAGATAAGAGGCTTCGAAATCATAATTGAGGGTTTCGTGACCCTATTATGGGATATCATTACAAATTCTTAATGAGCGTAGCAACATCTTCGGAGATGAAATCGAGTGCCGGCTTCCATGACCGGGCATCTTCTTTCGAGCTGACTCCGGTTAGTACAAGGGCAGTATGGCAGCCAAGGGCCTGGGCTCCTGCTATGTCCGTTTCTAATCGGTCTCCAATCACAAGCGTTTCATTGGGAGAAGTGCCCAACCGGTCGAGAGCTATACGGTACATTTCCGGTTGCGGTTTACCGATAATGACCGGTTTTATATCGGTGGCCGCCTCGAGAGCGGCAAGTATCGCACCTGTACCTGGGATTAGTCCCTCTGGTGTTGGGAAGGAACGGTCGGGATTAGTGCCAATAAAAGGCACTCCCGCACGTATGAGCAATGTCGCTTGACGCAGCTTTTGGTAGGTTAAACCACGATCCATCGAAACCAAGACGGCAAGTACATCTTCTTCGGCGTGAGAGAAGCCATAAGCCTGGAGTGTGTCAATAAATCCATTCTCACCAACGACATAGACCCTGCCCCCGTTTGGGTGCCCTTTTTGCATGTAATGAGCGGTCGCTTGGGCAGAATTGATCACTTGCTCAGCCTTAAGCACGACTCCGAAATCCTGCAATTTTTCTAAATATTGTACGATCGAGCGGGTAGCGTTATTGGTCGCAAGAATTACTTTCAATCCCCTTCGTCTTATTTCCGAAAATAGGGCAGGAAGGTCTAACAACGGTTTGGAATCCCGCCATAACACACCATCCATATCGACAATAAGTGCTTTAATTTCTCGATAGCTCACTTTTTCCATTCACTCCCTCCAGAATTTATTTTTTAGGAATTGCAGAAAGATTTGGCCGAAGATCGGGGTTAATTATAAAGCCGGACGCCAATCTGCGACATCCGGCCTAAACGTGCGATCAAGGATATGGATGATCACTGCATAAGGATTTAGGCCTCGATTTTTTCTTGAGCTTCTAGAACCTTGTCTACGATTCCGTATTCCACAGCAGAATTTGCATCCATCCAAAAGTCACGATCAGTATCGCGTTCAATCACTTCCAAAGTTTGACCAGTGTGTTTTGCGAGGATGGTGTTCAGATTACTGCGCAAACGTAACACTTCCCTGGCCTGAATCTCGATGTCAGTTGCCTGACCCTCGGCACCACCATGGGGTTGGTGTAAATGAATAGTAGCGTTGGGCAGCGCATAGCGTTGTCCGGGTGTACCGGCCGTGAGTAAAACCGTTCCAAAGGAAGCTGTCATGCCAACTGCAACGGTGCTGATCGGATTAGAAAGCGTCTGCATGGTATCGTAAATCGCCAGACCTGCATAAACTTGCCCACCTGGACAGTTTATATACATACTGATAGGCGCTTCCCGGTCCTCTTGATTAAGGTAGAGCAGCTGGGCAACGGTCAAGTTAGCAACCTGGTCATTTATCGGGGTACCTAAGAACACTAGCCGATTTCTTAAAAGCAACGAGTATATATCAAACGCTCGTTCTCCACGACCGCTTGTCTCAATCACCATCGGTATGAGCGATTGGGGTAATGTTAGATCCATAATTCTTTTTTCAACCTTACCTTTCTTATCAATACTTAGTCTTTAATATTTTAGCTCATTGGCTATTTATCGAGGGTTTCATCTTTCTCGGGAGGGGGTAATGCTTCATCCATGATCGGTGCTTGTTCATCAGAAACAAATTGTTCCTCAGGTAGAGCTTCTTTTAGGGTTTCTTCTGCGATATCGTTCTCGCTTGCTTGAGCTTCAGTGCCTGTGGTTTCTTCGAGTGAGGTCGGTATCTCCTCTTCAACTGACTCGATTTCACCTTTAGCGATAGCTCGCAATCTTTCCAGGGTGCGCTCAATTCTCATCTCAGCCATGATATTCCCGACTAAATTAGAAACCAGCCCCTTGTCGGAGAGTTTTCTAAAATCCGATTCGTTCATATATGAAGCCATCGCTCCCAGCGTTCGCTCGGTCTCAGCTTGGAGATCATCCTTTTCAACCTGAATATCCTCAGATTTAGCAACCTCTAGGAGGGTTAGTGATCGACTTAACCTATTTTCAGCTACAGGCTTGACTTCTTCCCGCAAACCTTCTTCGTCCAAATTCTGAGTTTTCATGTAAGTCTCAAGATCCATATTTTGATCTTGTAAGCGATGTTCTAATTGATGGATGACTTCATCGATTTCTTCTTCAAGCATCTGCGGGGGATATTTTATCGTGGCTCCTTCCAGAACAACTGCGATTATTTTTTCATTGTATTCATCATTGTAAGCTTCGAGGGCTTGCTTTTCTAAGGTCTGGCGGGCGTCTTGGCGCAGATCCTCAAGCGTGTCGTATTCTCCGACAGATTGAGCGAATTCATCATTCAACTCAGGTAATGTACGGGATTTGACATCTTCTATGAGGACCGAAAATTTGGCAGGTACCCCTCTTAGGGATTCAAAGCCAGAATCCTCGGGGAAGGTGTATTGAATTGTTTTTTGATCCTCACTCGATAATCCAATCAATTCCCGGTTGAAACCAGGAAAAGGCCACTCACCATTGGCATCCTTATCAGCTGGAGGAATGATAACCGAGTAGGATTGCTGATTAATCAATGTGGCTTTTTCACCTTCGCTAACATTAGAACGCTCGGCACTCAGCTTTAAATAAATGTGGTCGCTTTCTTGGGCAGGGCGGTCGACGGGTTCCTCGATAGCCTGCCTGTCCCGCAGGTTCTCCAGTACCCGGTCAACCTCATCATCACTAACCGTCTTGAGCTCGTAAGGGAAACGGATTGAATGGTAATCTCCAAGTTCCACCTCAGCTGCCAGAGGAACGATGAATTCTAACTTCAGCGGATCCATGCTGGCAATGTTTTTGAATTTTCCAGGTCCTTGCGGTCGAATTTCGGCTTGTTCAATAATTTTTGGATATAGATCCTTAACCAGCAGTTCAAGACCCTCCTCAAGCACGGCTTCTTCACCCACATGGCGGAGAATGATGTTATAAGGGGCTTTTCCCGGTCGGAATCCAGGTATCTTGGTATGTTTCGAAATTTGACGAGCAGCCCTCCGCTTGGCTTGTTCCAGGGATTCGGCTTCAATTTCGACTGTCAATTTTACTTGGTGGTCTTCTAGTGTGGTCGTTTCAATATTCAAGGTAAGAATCCTTCGACATTCTATTTGGATAACTATGAGATTATAACATCAGGTAACCACCGCAGAAACCAAGAGGTCTCCATATTCAACGCAATCTCCCTTCCAATTCAATTGAGTATGACAGAATCAGTCTCATAGCAGTTTATTGTAGTGGGAGAAAATGACCTGTCAACCTATACTTTTGGTTAGGGATAGGGGCAAGGAATTTTTATTGCGCTCAAATAAATACCCGAATGCACCAATCTTGAAATCCTTCGTTTTATTAGGTCTGTGATAAACCGCGGGGTCTCCTTTAGGGAAGGTTCTAGGACTTCACAGCAACGACATGCTCGACCTCGGACAAAGCGAAAGACACGCAAGGAATCCACATAATACCGCAGGGGTAGTCCATAGGCCTGGATCACGGCCTGGGTAGCCTGGATCTGGGCCCAGGTAGTCTCGTTGGGGAAGAAATCGGCGAATAACAGTTTGCGGCTGTAGTCATCAATCGATGTGATCAGGGTCCATTTCTCTTGTGCAAACGGAGACCACAGGTGAGTGGAAGCATCGTGCTGCACTAAAGCCCCAATCGCAGCTGTCAACACTTCTCGATCGTGAACTTTGCGCTTGCGACGAGGTTTGTGGCAGTCTAACTGTTTGGCTCGCTTGATGATGGTGGTCACGGACACATCCATGCCCTTCTTGCGAAGCCGGTCTCGTAGGGCTGTGTAGTTATATCCCGATATGCGTAGGTCCGGATCTGCCACGATTTCCTTCTCCCGCAGCAGAGCTCGCTCGATCTCCGCCTCCACGATCGTCGGCAACTGGGCTGGCATGCAACGCTGGTAAACCAGGCTAAAGCCAGCTGGATCCCGCCGATACCTTTTCAGCAAAGCAAAAAAGCGGGTCTTACCAATGCCTAACATGTCTTGCAGATCCGCACGTCGCAATTGTCCTTGGCAATAGCCGTGAAAGAGAAGCCGGATTTGTTGGTCGCTGAAGCGTTTGTGTGGCTGGCCCATGGATTCCTCCTTTTGACTTTGGAGAAATCTACTGGAAATCGCTCTGCCAGCCTAGTTCGTTCAGGGTTCACTTTTCAACTGGAAACAGTTCACTTTTAAAGTTTAGATGACATGTCAAAATTTCTGCTGTCAACCCAAAGTAGAGATGTCCCCTTTGCAAAGGGTTGATGGTCTGATACACTCCAGCCACTTGAGCGGAGGGTAACTCAACGCGGCGAGCGACATTCCGCTCCCTTCGCCTTACGATTTCATCGCGAGATACACGCGCAAACGCGCGTGAGAGGTGACCGATGCGAGCTCTGTGGGGCAAAGCGCCTTTCCAGTTTGACTTGCGCGAGGTGCCGACGCCCACGCCCAACCTGGGTGAAGTACTGGTGCGGGTTACCGGGTGTGGAATCTGCGGAACTGATCTGCACTTTTTGCGCGCGATGAATCGCGATTGGACACCGTTGGGTCACGAAATCTCCGGGCGCGTCGAGGAGGTCGGCGCGGGTGTCAGCCGTTTGGGCGTCGGCGATTCAGTCATCATCGAGAACAACACCGGTTGCGGAGTTTGCGATGCCTGCAAGAACGGCGAAAGCCGCTACTGCCGCAGCATCTGGACGTTTATGAACGATCGAGCCGGGATAGGCGATTACGTATGCGTCCCGGAAGCATCGCTACAAAAATATTGCAACCTCACGCCGCGCCAAGCCAGCCTCGCAGAACCGCTTACTGTCGCGATCGACGTAACGCTGTGTGCCGACATTCCGCTCAACGGCGAGGTCGCGGTCTGGGGCACGGGTCCCATCGGGATTATGGCGTGCCAAATCGCGAAACTCCGCGGCGCACGGCGCGTGTTTCTCGTTGGCTCGCCCCGCGACAACCCGCGCAACTGTTTCCGGCTTGAACGCGCGCGCGAGTTTGGCGCGGATGTGACGATCAGCGGAAACGAGAATGCTGTGGACGAAATCAAACGCGCCACCAACGATGGCGTGGATCACGTGCTGATGACCGCGCCGCCCACCGCAATTCCTGACGCTCTGCGCGCTTGTCGCTTTGGTGGAACTGTTGCGCTGATTGGCCTGGAAGAGCGTGTGGGCGAGACGGTCGAGCTGGACATCAATGCATTTCATTTCCAGAAACTGCAATTGCGCGCCTCGCACGCGATCCCCAATCACTATTTTCCCATCGCGCTCGATCTGCTTGCGCGGTGCGTCATTAATCCAGATCGGTTGATCACCCACGTTTTCCAGCTAAATGAATTTCGCCGCGCCTTTGAAACAGCGAACCATCCGGACGAACGCGTCGGCAAGGTGGTGGTCGAACCGTAGTCTACCGCGTCAAGGTTGATCCATGAAACAACGTCCCTTCACTTTGTCGATCTCAGTGACTGACGGAACTCTATCCGAATACGATAACCACATCGTTCGTCGCTTGTCTGCGATGGAAGGGCAGTATCTGGACGAGCAGGCGTACACGGGGGTGCTCAGCCAAGACCCGGTGCTCTACGAGGTGTATGAAATCAAGCGCCCCGAGTCGGCGGGCGAGTTGATGCACGGCATCACTATCGTCCACCCGGGCAAAGTCGGTGCCGAGTATTTTATGACCAAGGGACATTTCCATACTGTGCTCGACACCGCCGAAGTCTATTATTGTTTGAAAGGCGAAGGCGCGATGGTGATGGAAACGCCGGAGGGTGAGTGGTCGGTTGAAGAATTGCGCCCTGGTCGCGTGCTCTACGTGCCGCCGCGCTGGGCGCATCGTTCGGTCAACACCGGGCAGCGCGAAGACCTCGTCACGTTCTTCATCTACCCGGGAAACGCGGGGCACGATTACGGCTCAATCGAGCAGCAGGGCTTTCGCAAATTAGTTGTGGAAAACGATGGTCGCGCGCAGATCATTGATAATCCACGTTGGAGTCCACAAGAAAGGTAGGTAGATGATTCACGATCTCAAGTCTTGTCGAGTCCTCGTGACCCCGACGTCTTACGGTAAGAATGATCCGCGACTGCGCAACGAGATAGAAGCCGCCGTTGGCCAAGTGATCTACAATCCTTTTGAACGTCCGCTCACCTCGACGGAGGTAGGCGCTCTACTGACCAGATGCGATGGGTATATCGCCGGTTTGGATTACATCGACCGCGCAGTGATTGAAAGAGCTGACCAACTCAAGGTCATTGCCCGGTATGGCGTAGGCGTAGATCGGATTGACCTATCAGCTGCAGCTGAAAAATCGATTGTTGTCACCAACACACCCTTTGCCAACGCAATCTCGGTGGCTGAATTGACAATTGGCATGATGCTTGCGCTGGCGCGCTCGATCCCCGCCCGCGCGGCAGAGACGCGCGCGGGCGGCTGGCTACGCATTGCCGGCGTCACGCTCGAAGGGAAAACGGTTGGGCTGATCGGTTTGGGTGCCATTGGCAAGCAAGTCGCGCTGCGCTTGCGCGCCTTCAATTGCACACTGATCGCCCACGATCCCGCGGCGGACGCGGAGTTTGCCGCTGCAAATCGAATCGAACTGGCGGCGCTCGATGAAGTGATATCCCGCGCCGATTTTCTATTGCTCCACTGTCCGCTCCTCCCGACGACACGCAGCATGGTGAACGCATCGTTTCTCGCGCAAGTCAAGCCCGGCGCGTTTCTCATCAACACTGCGCGTGGTGAACTCATTGATGAAGCCGCGCTGCTTGAAGCATTGCGGAGCGGGCACCTGCGCGGTGCAGCGCTGGACGCGTTCGCCCTGGAGCCGCCGGGGAAAGACAATCCACTATTGACGCTGCCTCAGGTGATTGCGACGCCGCACTGCGGTGCTCATACCGATGGTGCGATGAACGCAATGGGCTGGGGCGCGTTGCGCGATTGTTTGGCTGTACTCCGGGGCGAAAAACCGGCGTACCCCGTCAATCTAAAATAGTAAAAAAGGATCAGGCATTTGTGGTAGAAAATACTGCACAATACCAAATCGTCGCTAAACCGCAACCTACTTTTTATTTTATCGGCGTCACGACGACCAAATCATCCATTATGAAAGTCTTTCCGTTGTGGACGAAAGAACTGGGCCGTCCCGAAGTGGTAATGGAAGGCGTTGATCTGAAATTGCACGACATGTTCAAGGCGTACCGGCAGGCGGTCGCGCAAATTAAGTACGATCCCAACTCACTCGGCGCGCTTGTCACCGCGCACAAGATCAGTCTCTACAAAGCCGCGCGCGACCTGTTCGACTATCTCGACCCATACGCGCAAATCTGCGGCGAGGTCTCGTGCATTTCCAAACGTGATGGCGCGCTCGAAGGGCACGCCAAAGACCCGATCACCTCTGGTCTAAGTCTTGACGCGATCCTGGGTGATAATTATTTTGCGCGCACTGGCGGTGCAGTTCTTTCGTTTGGTCCCGGTGGCTCGACGACCGCGATTGCACTGCACCTCATTAACAAACCGAGCGTGAGTGACCGCCCACGCCGTTTCGTCATCGTCGGCCGCTCCGCGAGCAGCATCGAGCGACTAGAGCGGACTTTGGCAAGCTTGAAAGCAGATATTGTCTTTGAGTACATCCTAAGCGAAGACCCGAAGCGCAACGATGCTATCATGGAGCAAATGCCGCCAGCAAGCATCATCATCAACGCGACCGGGATGGGCAAAGACTTGCCGGGTTCGCCAATTACCGACCAGGGCGTCTTTCCGGTGAACGGCATCGCGTGGGAGTTGAATTATCGCGGCGAACTTGGTTTCATGCATCAGGCGCGCGCCCAAAGCGAGACGAGAAAGGTTCGCGTCGAAGATGGATGGCTGTATTTTTTGCATGGCTGGACACAAGTGGTCGCTCAAGTCTATCACCAGGAAATTGTAGGCGAGCGGTTTGATCGCCTCGCCGCGATTGCAGGAGAGATTGCTCGATGAAACGATTCATCCTTGCGCATGATCTAGGCACCACCGGCAACAAAGCCACTTTGTTTGACGACGAGGGGCGGCTGATGCGCTGGATATTTGTCCGTTCGCCATTCCGCCGGTGCGTGTATTCATACTGCACGACATGGCGGAGATGCTGCGCGCGGTGACCGGTTGGGAAACATCAACGCACGAACTCTGGCGGTTCGGCGAGCGGCGTCTTCACCTGATGCGCGTTTACAATTTGCGCGAGGGTCTCAGGGCGGCGGACGACACACTGCCCACGCGTTTTTTCGATGAGCCGATTCGCAAGTCGGGGCGCTTCGACGGCAAGCGTCTCGACCGCCAACAGTTTGCCCGCGCCGTGCAGATGTACTATCGGATGATGAGATGGGACGACGCTGGACGCCCGCGCTGTGAAACCCTGCTTGACCATCATCTCGAGTGGACAGTCGAAGAAGGACATACGGAACGAACGTGAGAGATAGGCCTGACAGGTTTTGTGAAACATGTCAGGCCGCCTATCCAATCTGTTTTCGCAGGAGGTTACCATGCCCAAGTACGGCGCGCATGCATTTGTCTGGGTTGACGAGTGGACGACAGAAAAAGGCAACCACGCGATTGCTGAGGCAGGTCGGCAGGGATACGATTTTATCGAAATTCCTCTGCTAAAGCCGCACGAGTTTGACGCGGCAGCGCACAAGCAGGCGCTCGCACGTGCTGGCATTTACGCGACCGCATCGCTCGTGTTGCCGAATGACGCACACATGCCCGCCCAGCCCAAGCGGGCAAAGGAATTTTTGATCAGCGCGCTGGATAAGCTTGAAGCCATCGGCGGCAATTATCTCTGTGGGTGCATCGCGTACGCGCTCGGTCTGTTCACTGGCGCGCCGCCAACTAACGCCGAACGGCAGACGGTGATCCAAGTGCTGGGCGAAGTCGCGACAGACGCTAAAAAGCGCGGCGTCACATTGGGACTTGAGGTGGTTAATCGTCACGAAGGTTATGTATACAATTCGCTTGCCGATGGCCGTGCGACGATCAAAGCAATTGGCGCGGACAACATCCAACTCCACGCCGATACCTATCACATGAACATCGAAGAGGAAGGATTTTACAAACCACTCATCGAGTGTGCCGATGTGCTCGGGTACATTCACATGAGCGAGAGCCATCGCGGGCGATTGGGAACCGGTACCGTCAACTGGGACGAGGTATTTCGCGGTCTAGCGGATGCTCACTACAAGAGACCGCTGGTGCTGGAAGCGTTTACTGCAATTAATCCAGAGCTGATTGCGGCAACCCGCTTGTGGCGTCCCCCCAAGGATGCCCCAACCGTGATCGCGAGCGAGGGGCTCGTTTTCATGCAACAAGGTGCCAAGCGGGTCAGGCTGAACTGATACCATGAGGGAGAGAATGTACGGTGCGTATTTTCATTGATAGTGCTGACATCCAAACTGTTGAGAAAGCTCTGAAAAGCGGGTATGTTTACGGCGTCACGACTAATCCCACTCTACTGAAACGCGCAAGTGTACACGTACAGCAAGTGATGCCTCTCGCAAAGCAAATCCTTGAACTTGGCGCACGCGAGTTGCATCTGCAAGTTTACTCAGAGGATACGAGTCAAATATTCCAGGATGCCACACGATTGGTCGAAATCGATCCGACGCGCGTGGTTATCAAGATTCCCGCCACAGCGGCTGGGTACGCGGCGAGCGCGCAGCTGGCTGTGCAGGGAGTACGCGTAACTCTGACCGCGGTCTACACGGTCGCGCAAGCCATTCTTGCTCAAAGTGTCGGTGCGCGATACATCGCCGTCTACCTCGGCCGCATGCGCGACGACGGACTGGACGCGCTCGCATTAGTTGGGAAAATGCAATGTACGCTGAACGCGCAGCGCGCGTCAGTCGAAATTTTGGCTGCCAGCGTCCACTCACCGGCTGAAGAAGAAGCGGTTGCCGAGTTACAAGTCGCAGCCGTCACACTGCCTCTCGCAGTATTGCAACAATTGCCGGAATCACCAAGAACAATGGCTGCGGTGGCGGCGTTCACCGATGCCGCTAAGTCACTGCAGTGAATTGAGGATACGGTGCCGTTTAATATAGAAATCATTCGCACCGTGCGAGGCGACATCAAGCCATCAGATCTCGGCAGGACGAATGTCCATGAGCATTTGCTGATGCGTTCGCCGCTCTTGCGTGGCGACGAGTTGGATGATGTGGAGCGATCCACTGTCGAAGCCACTGAGATGCGAAACGCCGGCATGGACGCGCTCGTCGAACTGACGCCGATTGGACTTGGAAGAGATCCGCGAAATGTGGCAAAGATCGCGGAGCGCAGTGGCTTGCATATCGTGCTTGCCACCGGTATTCATCAGCAAGCACACTATTCGCCGGAGCACTGGATTCATCGTATTGGTACAGATCAGCTAGCCGAGTTATTCATCTGCGACATCACTGAAGGTTGCGATAGCGCAGACTATGGCGGACCACACGAACACCCGACTACCATTCGCGCCGGCGTCATCAAGGTCGGTGCTGGGTATTGGCGAATTTCGCCGCTTGAACGTCGCGTGTTCGAGGCAGCAGGCAAGGCACACCGGCATTCTGGCGCACCGATCGCTTGCCACTTGGAAATGGGCACCGCGGCGTGGGAAGTGTTGGATATTTTGAAGGCAGGGGGCGTGCCGCCGCAGTGTGTCATGCTCTCACACGTCGACCGCAATCCCGATCCGGGGTTGCACGCGGAGTTAGCAGCCGCGGGCGCGTACATTGGCTACGACGGAATGGCGCGCGCCAAGTACTGGCCCGATTCGACCATCTTGGATTGTCTGCTCCAGGTCGCGTCGCGCGGTGGTGCAGAGCGTATCATGCTCGGTGGCGATGTGGCGCGGCGATCCTCGTTTCACGCATACGGTGGCATGCCGGGACTGGCGTATCTGCCGCAGCGATTCATTCCGCGGCTGCGGGAAAGCGGGGGCGAGGAACTCGTGCAACAGATTCTCGTTACCAATCCGGCGCGTTTCCTGGCATTTGCGCCAAACGCAATTTGAAGGGTCCGTTCATAAGGAGGTATAAACATAACTGGCGTTACATACAATTCAACCGAACAAGCTATTTTCTAAGTGAAGGGTGGATCTCGTGTGATGCTATTGTCGAACCCGAAGAGATTCAAAACGAGAAAGAAGCTGACAATCGGGTTGACCGATTTGTCCTCAGTTTGATGGAGGAATGACTATGGCACGCTTTTCAAGACTCGAAGTACTGAACACTATTGTGGAAACAGGGCTGGTTCCGGTTTTCTATCACTCGGATGTCGCAGTCGCGAAGAAAATTGCCGAGGCAGTTGCCGCGGGTGGTGCACGCGTCCTCGAGTTCACGAACCGCGGTGACTTTGCGCCGCTTGTTTTCACCGAACTATCACAGTATCTCGCCAAAGCAAATCCCAAGATCATTCTAGGCGTTGGCTCGGTCATGGATGCCCCGACCGCAGCGTTGCACATCGCGAGCGGCGCGAACTTTGTCATCGGTCCGATTCTGAATCCCGAAGTGGCACGATTGTGCAATCGCCGCAAGATCGCCTACAGTCCCGGCTGCGGATCTGCCTCGGAGATCGCCCAAGCCGAGGAGTTGGGGGTGGAAATCGTCAAGGTTTTTCCCGGCGACTCGGTCGGCGGTCCCGATTTCGTCAAAGCGATCCTGGCTCCGTGTCCCTGGACGCGTCTCATGCCGACCGGTGGCGTGGAGACGACGAAAGAGAGCATTACGGCGTGGTTCAAGGCGGGCATCACCGCCGCGGGCATCGGTAGCAACTTGATCAGGAAAGATCTCGTCGCGGCCGGAAACTACGCGGCGATCACTGCCAAGACCGCCGAAGTACTTTCTTGGATTCGCGAAGTACGGAGCGAGATGAAGGAGTAAGATGCGCAAAACCGAAGAAAGGAAGATATGGCTCAAGGATTAGTGCGCTATACAGAAATCAAATCGGCTGACCGCTGTCGTTTTGATGCGGTCGCGCTCGGCGAGGTAATGCTGCGCTTCGATCCTTTCGATGTCCCCACGGCGCGCGCTAAAGTGATGCGCGTGTTTCAGGGCGGAGGTGAAACCAATGTCGCGTGTGGTTTAGCGTATACATTTGGCTTGCGCGCGGCTGTCGTCACGGCGCTGGTAGACGACGACATCGGGAAGAATATCCGGAACCAGTTGCGCGAAGCTGGTGTCGATCTCAGCGAGATCATCTGGTTCAATACTAAAAACGATGGCTCGCGTTTCTCGACCGACCAAAAGGGTACGTTGATGAACGGGATCAACTTCACATTTGTCGGCAAAGGGGTGATCCCCTCGGACACGTTGTACTACCGCGCGCACACTGCAGTTCGGGAACTGCGTGAAGGAGATGTCGATTGGGACGCGCTATTCGCCAAAGAGGGTGTCCGCGTCTTTAGTACGGGCGGCATCTACATGCTGATTTCACCCACATCCGCAGGCCTAGCCATCCAAGGAGCACACAAGGCAAATGAATACGGCACGTTTGTCGCCGCCGACTTGAATTATCGCAGCAAAGTAGAACCGAACAAGAACCGCGCGCGGGAGATCAATCGACAAATCACACCTTATCTGGGTTTCCTGGTCGGAAACGATAGCGACCTCTCAGGCGCCCTGGGGTACGAGACCCCGGTCGCGGCAGACGCGCCGTATGACGAATGGGTCGCTGCGTATGGCAAGACGGTTCGGCGGATCGCGAAGGATTATCCGAACCTAAGTCTGATCGGCACCCAGTGGCGCGGCGCAACGAATGCTGATTTGGTCAGTTGGGGTGCTGTCTTGTACGACGCGATCAATGACAAAATGTATCAAGCTCCGCTGCGCGTTGATGTCCCGATTGCCGACCGGACCGGCGGCGGAGATTCGTTCGCGTCCGGGGTCTTGGCGGCTTTGCTCAAGAGCAAGGATCTTGAGACGGCAGTGCAATGGGGGGCGGCTCATGGCATCCTTGTTCAAGAAACACCCGGCGACATTACGATGGTGGACTCGAAAGCAGTCTTAGCCGAAGTCGCACGCGCGCACGCGTCCGGAGGAGTAAGAGCAACGCGGTAGGCCCTTTTTCCTCACTCCTGATGAGAGAGTGGGAATGGATATCGAAGCCTTGAAGCTCGACGAACTCGCCGCCGAATGACCAACTAAAGGAGGCTGACAAAGGGATTAATACAGCTCGAAAGATCGGTATTCAATAAATTCCTTGAAACAACTCTGGAGGCGTTTCGGATTGCCAAGACTGGCGACGTTCGCACAATTCTCAACCCTGCGCCGGCCGCGCCGATCCCTGAAGAGCTTCTGCAACTTTCGGATATCTGCGCCCCGAATGAAACTGAAACCGAACTCTTAACTGGCCAGCCTGTGGGTACGCTGGCCGAGGCTGAAGTTGCAGCACGCAAGCTTTTGTCTCGGGGGACAAGGACAGTAATTTTGACCTTAGGCGAACGCGGTGCATTGCTAGTTGATAAGGATACGGTGGAAAACATCCCAGCCGTGAAAGTGGATGCCGTGGATCCCACGGGCGCCGGCGACGCGTTCATCGGCAGCCTTGCCGTATATTTGGGCGAAGGACTCTCGCTACGTGATGCCATTCGGCGCGCTAACGCGGTTGCCGCGCTATCGGTCACTCGAATCGGGACACAGGTCTCTTTCCCCAAACGAACCGAGGTGGATAATTTTCTAAGGCAGCAAGGATTGATATGAACAGACGTCGCGGTGACATTCAGTGAAATCATGTGTACGACGTGCAAATCGTTCGGCGAGGTGGAGTTGGTGACAAATAGGGCAGGACGTAGCGTTGAGCAGGCGCGGCAGATCAGTTTCCACATGTTCACGAACGGTACGATTTGCGCGTACGGCTATTCGAGCATTCCGCAGGTTCACATCCCGGTTCACGTTGGCGGCATTGCCATTTATCCGGACGATCTGATGCATGGCAACTGCAATGAGGTGACAACCATTCCGAAAGAAATCGCGGTAGAAGTGGCGGATATTAGCGACGCGCACATCACAGCAGAGAAGATCATCATCAAAGCCATGCGCCGGACCACGAACGATCTTCGATTGCTGTGCGAATTTCAGATGGAATCGAAAAGCCAAATAGAAAACTCCGCGCACAGGTCTCGCGCGCAGAGAAATAGGTTTTGATACAGAAGAGCGCTTTGCCGTGTCGTTTTGTCATCAGATATTTAAGGAGAAAATATGAAAACGGTCTATCTTGTTGCGAGTGGCGACCTGCGTTTATCGGCGAATCAAAATTGTTGGGCGGCGCAAGACGCGATGGAAAAACAAGTCATCGCCGGGGTCGAGCGCGAGGGCTGGAAGGTCGAACGCGGGCATCAGTACGATCCTGTGCTCAAGCACGGCTTTCTCGACTCACAACGACACGGCATCGAAGTATTCCGTTCGATTTCGCCGGATGAGCCACTCATCGTCGCGGAAGCAGTGTGGCAGTACACCCATCATGTCTTGCCCGGGCTGATGACACATCGCGGACCGATTCTCACAGTCGCGAACTGGAGCGGGCAATGGCCTGGGTTGGTCGGGCTGCTCAACCTCAACGGTTCACTCACCAAAGCCGGTA
>Ga0307435_1000601_pt1 | contig 15931 bp, 15 predicted proteins | sample SalMarWE160470MG_FD_202164 | JGI IMG/M metagenome (GOLD analysis project Ga0307435, IMG submission 202164) | Salt marsh sediment microbial communities from the Plum Island Ecosystem LTER, Massachusetts, United States - WE1604-70 | ecosystem: Environmental > Aquatic > Marine > Intertidal zone >... | reverse complement strand
ACAGCAGAATATTTAACGGCGTCACTCTAATCTCGGTAAAGACATCAAACTTATTTAATATCTTGACTTCCGGTGCATAGTTATACCCTTGAGCTACCGTGTCTAGTTGGATGAGGATCTTCTCCTGTTGGTGAGGTGATAAACCTTGCTTAAAAAGCAGTTCTGGAAACCTCAGATTACAGCGAAAGGCCTCCTTCGCTACTGTGCTGGTCTCCACAAGAAATCCTTCCAGCTCTAAAAACAGCTTCACCCTCTGGATCATGTCACCAAACGCCTGCCAGCTCAAGCCAAAATTATCGAGGTCGATATCTTCTGAAAAACGGCTATTTCCATGCACGATGCGTAAAGCTGTGCCACCCAGAAAAGATAGATTGCTGGCTTGTTTGCTTTCAAAAATGGCCTGTAAAATCTTATACTGAAGGTATTCACGAACAATTGCCCTTTCATACCCCTGCAGCGGTTCTGAATACTCTTTTTTTATTTGCTGTAAATCAAGCATTCAGATACTCCATGAATTTATTGACCCGGCCTTCCAGGGCTCTTTTATCGTATATGTTGACATACTTTGTAAAAATCGAACGATCCAGCAGACCATGCAACTGCGTCCGGTTCCATCGAAGTCCTTCAAAATCTGCCATAGATTGGATGTCAGAATTTAAATACAAATAGTCCAGTAAAGCCTTTTCCAAACAGGAGATCTTGAACTTTTTTCCAGGGTTGTTCTCAATCACCTGATAACCAATCATATATTGAGGCTTCACGCTCCGATAGCTGAATATGCCCCAGGTGCTTTCATACTGCTTGGTCTTGCGTGAACTGACGCTTGTCACACCTAACACGGTTTCTGGAATTACCTCGTAATAAGCCAGCGCTGACTCCAGGCTGACATAGGAGGGTTCGTAAATCTTATTGGCCACCATAAATAGATACATCTCATCCATAGCTCTATCCGCCAGGACATAATAGCCTCCAGCCAGTGGCTTGATGTATCCCTGGTTTTGCCAGTAATTTAATTGTTGCCGGTGAAAATCAGGATCAAGCTTACGCACATCATTCAAATTGAACGCTGGTAGTTCTCTAATCTTGGACTCAAATTCTCGAAATCTCATAATTAATTTCTTGTTGTTATTATTTTTATATACATTAGGAAATATAATAGCCTTATATTGTTCTGTTGTCAAGTATAACGGTAACAAATCCTTTCCAGGAGCAACGGATGGTTCTTGCCAGCCCGCCAAGAGCCTGGTCGAGTGGTTGGCGCGGGCACATCCTGTGGGTGAAAGCCCTACCGGATTATGAGCTATTCTTTTCTGTCCTGGCTGGGATGCGCCAGGATGCCGATAGACCTTTTGAGGTAGAACAATTGGAGGTGTCAGAAGAAAACCATGACATAAAGCAGGATACGGGACAAGTGAGTGCCGGTGTCGAAATCCTGCTCCTGATGTCCCACAATGTCTTTACAAAGGCGGAGGAGTACGTACAATGAGGGTGTGCAATTTAAAAGCAAGATCGCCCGGCTGTCACTGAGCGATCTTTATCACAAATTAAAAATCTTCAATCCTCAATCGCAAATCCCAAAGCGGAGAGGGTGGGTGCCCTCTCAGCGGAGCGTAAAGTCTTATGAGCCTTTCGGCTCTCGATCTGTTGAAAAACGGATGTCAAAGAACTAGGTCTTATCCTGTTGTATAGCTTCCACACGAGATCGCTTAGAAGCTGCTGGGCGATCTCACTTCTTACTAGCTCACCTACCATTGTATATGCTCCTCAGCGATTGTCAAGGAATTGTGGGACATCGGAAAAGCGATTTTGACTTCTGTCACTGTATGTCCCAAATCTTCCCCCATGTCACAAGTGTTCACTTCTATACATTGTTCACTGATCCAATAGCGCTGCCCGGGTCAGCGCGCAATCCATCCATTAGCTTGAAGCGAAAATCGAAATCTGGATTCACCTTCACCTGGAGGATACGTTTTGATCCCACATGACAGCCGGGCCAGCTGCTATGACCAGCATGGCCTCGCGCTTATACACGCCTGAAGACAGGGTGGCCAAATCCCCACCACCTCTTTTACCACTTCCTAGCGATTGATGTCCGGTGCAAAAGCTGGTTCACCCATCACACCAAAGTCGATTATCAGGAATTCAAGGCATTTTTTTGATCAACTCCTTAGAATGGCCTATAATTGATCTATGTCTACGGCAATTTTAGCCACTAAACTTTATATCCCCCCACCTCGGTCTAAAATTGTCCTGCGCTCCCGCCTGATCGAGCGGCTGAACGAGGGCATGCACTGTAAACTGACCCTCATCTCTCCCCCAACCGCCAGGGCCGATAATCTCGCACCTCCACGGACAGGTTTACGTGGCTTGCTCCTAACTCAGGAGTTGGACTGTTGTGGACATGACCATGCAGATTGAGCGCTCCCGCCTCGAGGGGTAGGATGGGGCGGTGCGAGAAGATCAGGGTCAATCCTGAGGGAAGGTCCATACGATATGGATCTGACACCAGGGTGATACCCAGTCGCTGATAAAAACAGTATGAAAGATGCAGCCCTCAGTTGTCACATGGCATGCCTGAGCATAGACTACTGTATGAGCGGAAAACTGTCTTCTATAAAAATATCACTCATTTATGTAGTATGATGAGGCAAAAAACGTGACTGAGTTTTTGTATAAACTTGTACAGGGTAGTCTATCATTACAACGCAAAGTCCGGTGAGAGAGTAGCCAGTTGAGCGAATTTTAATTTGCGATGAGAGCGATAAGCGACGAAATTTCGTTTTTGGTAGTAGCGGTCACGCAGCAAGGCAGCAGAAACGTCAAAGACGGGTGTAGGCAAGACACTGGCACGCAAAAACCGGATCTGGTAGAGCCTGAGGGCAGGAGCAAGTTGCTGAAAGCGGATTCTCAAGCGAACCAGGAAATGATGAGCAAGAGAGACGAAGAGCATATGATGGTGCCAACCCAACCAACTACGTATCTCGTAATGGTCAAAGCCGACTTCGCATTTGGCTTCTTCGAAGATGGTCTCAATTGGCCAGCGCATGCCACTGATCCGCACGAACTCGCTCAAGGGCGTGTTAGCAGGGCCGTTGCTGAAGTAGTATTTGATCAGGCAGGGTCGTCGAGATTACGGCGGATGATCAGCCAGAGCTCACCTGCTAATTTGAAGGAAGCTTTTGCGTTCGCGAATCAAGTCGATGCGGGTGTAGTCAAGATTAACGAGCCGACCACGGGTCTCGCGCTCAACGCTCCCTTCGGCAGATTCAAACAATCGAGCGCTAATACCTTCAAGAAACAGGGACAAGCCGCAATGGATTTTTATACCCACACCAAAACAATCTATGTGAACCATGGATAACATCTTCGACGTTCAGACCCACGCTTCGGGTCCTGCGGGACGCCTGCCTCTCCAACCCGATTTTTTAAGGGACGCCCCCAGCGGACACATCTTCGGCTGGACGCAGGACGCGGCCATGGGATGGAGTTCAGCCGACCTCGGCAAAGACGAATATCTCATCCTGAGCACACAGGGTGGCATACGTGCAGAAGATGGCTTCCCCATCGCCCTCGGCTATCACACAGGACACTACGAAGTAGGTCTACTCGCGCAGGCTGCAACCAGTGAATTCAAACAACACAACGCCATTCCCTTTGCAGGCTTCGTCAGCGATCCATGCGATGGACGTACGCAAGGCACCTCAGGCATGATGGACAGCCTCGCCTATCGCAACGATGCTGCGACTGTCCTGCGCAGACTCATCCGTTCGTTGCCGACACGCAGAGGCGTGCTCGGCATTGCCACTTGCGACAAAGGCCTGCCTGCGATGATGATCGCCCTCGCCGCACAAAAGTCTTTGCCGTGCGTCATCGTCCCCGGCGGTGTGACGTTGCTTCCGGAGCAAGGCGAAGATGCAGGGAAAATCCAATCGCTCGGCGCACGTTTTGTGCATGGATTGATCACCCTTGAAGAAGCTTCCGACTTGGGATGCCGTGCCTGTGCATCGCCGGGGGGCGGCTGCCAATTTCTCGGGACGGCGGCAACCAGTCAGGTTGTAGCAGAGGCGCTGGGATTGGCTGTGACGCATTCCGCTTTGGCACCGTCGGGTCAGGAAATCTGGCTCGACATGGCAAAGCGATCCGCGCGTGCATTGATGGAGATGTCAGCGCAAAACCTCACCACCGGCGACATTCTCACGGAAGACTCCATCCACAACGCCATGGTTACACACGCCGCGTTTGGCGGAAGCACAAATTTACTGTTGCACATCCCTGCAATTGCGCATGCTGCGAAACTCCCGCGCCCCGCCGTGGACGATTGGTCACGCGTCAATCGCTCCACGCCACGTTTGGTGGATGTAATGCCGAACGGACCAACAGGCTATGGAACCGTGCAGGTCTTCCTTGCAGGCGGTGTGCCTGAAGTGATGCTGAATTTGCGAGAGCTGGGATTATTGAAACTCAACGCCCGCACTGTAAACGGCAACGTAGTAGGCGAAGCGCTTGAAGAATGGGAACACAGTGAACGTCGCGTAAAACTTCGCGAACGACTTCAGGAACTGGATGATGTTGATCCCGACGATGTGATCATGAATCCAACGAAAGCACGGCGGCGTGGGTTGACGAGCACGATCACATTCCTCACAGGTAACCTGGCGCCACAGGGAGCCGTGATCAAAAGCACCGCCATCGATCCGAGCGTTGTCGACGCGGATGGCGTCTATCGCAAAACAGGTCCCGCCCGCGTGTTCACGAGCGAGCGTGCCGCAATCGCCGCGGTCAAAGGCTTGAGCGAAAATCCCGTCAAGGTAGGCGACATCATCGCGCTGATCGGCTGCGGTCCGATGGGCACAGGTATGGAAGAGACCTATCAGCTCACATCCGCATTGAAGTACTTACCTCATGGCAGAACCATCGCGCTCATCACCGATGCGCGCTTCAGCGGCATCAGCACAGGCGCGTGCATCGGTCACGTGGGACCCGAGGCACTGGCGGGAGGTCCGCTTGGAAAGCTGCGGGATGGCGATACGATCCGGATCATTGTTGATCGAGTCAATCTTTCGGGAAGCATAGATGTGCTCAACGTTGATTTGGACTCCCGCTCACCTCATCCCGAGTTGAAGCTGAATCCTGACCTGCCAGAGGATACTCGTCTATGGGCAGCTCTGCAAAACGTCAGCGGCGGCACATGGGGTGGATGTGTGTACGATGCAGATACAATCCTTGAGAAGTTAGCTTCGTAGTAACTACTCTGCGTCACATGCGCAGGCACTGGTGCTTGTCGCAGTGCATGTGAGTGCACTGTGGGTCAGTCGTTTGATAAGGGACGACTGAATTCGTTATTACATTTTAGGAGATGTCCCGTGCTACTCACCAAACATAAAACTCCAAACGGATCACGCTGGGCAGTGGATGGTCATTTTCTGCCGCCAAGCCTGAACCTGACCACGCTGCTCGAGATGACGCGCGGGACCATGTTCGAAATGTTGGAAAAACTATCCGGCAACGAATCAGCTTCGGGCGAGGAGGAAGCGCCGATCGATCCACAGCAGGAAGTGTGGGCGGCGGGAGTCACTTATTTACAAAGCCGCGAGGCACGAAAGGCCGAATCCAGCGTCGCGGATATGTATCAGAAAGTCCATGAGGCGGAGCGACCGGAGATCTTTTCCAAATCCATGGGGTGGCGCGTTTCAGGCAACGGCGGACCCATCCGCATCCGCATGGATAGTAGTTGGAATGTACCGGAACCGGAATTGGTGCTGGTCATTAATTGTTACCGAGAGATCGTGGGCTATTGTGCGGGGAACGACGTCTCCTCGCGCGATATCGAAGGGGAGAACCCGCTCTACCTGCCACAGGCGAAGATCTATAACGGCTCGTGCGCATTGGGACATGGTATTTTGTTGTGCGAACCCGGGATGATCCAGAATCTTCCCATCCGCATGGAAATCCGACGAGCAGATGAAACGATCTTCAACGCTGAAGCAAGTACCGCCTCCATGAAGCGAATGATGCCTGAACTGGTCGAGTTTCTCACACGCGAATTGGATTTCCCACAGGGTGTCTTTTTGATGACTGGAACCTGCCTCGTCCCTAATAACTTCACATTGCAGATGGAGGATGTGGTCATCATTCAGGTGGGCGAAATGAAGATCGAAAATAAAGTTCAGATATAGGAAGAATGCAATGACCGAATTGACTCAAGTAGGTCTGATCACGCAGATCGAGCAACTTGTGGTGTCGTACCGGCAGCTGGTTCTCTGGTCCCTTGGGTAGTCTGGCTTTGGCATCAAAGGCGGCGCGACAATCGCTTATATCCACCCGTATCTTTCGGAATCGGGTGCCGAGATGGTTGCAGCGCGGCGTTAGCAGACGATTTTCTGAGCTCAAGGCCGGTTCTGGCAAAGCAACGTGATCTCGTCCCGCCCACCAGCGGGTACGCCGACCATTGGGCACTTGAAAAAGGAATTAGGATTTTAAAATGGAAGCCAGTCGATCCAAATAAAGTTGCAGGGCAGGGAATAGGGGGCGATATACTTCCTCGAACAAACGGTTGTAAAAAGCATGGTCTAATGCATCTGGCTCAATCGGTTGCGGGAGAATATGGGTCATTTCTTGAGCAGCTTCGCGAGCGTTTGCATAACAGCCCACCGCAGTAGCTGCCAGAATGCCTGCTCCGAGCGCCGTAGTCTCTGTCGTGGTAGCACGAAAGACTGGTTTATTGGTAATGTCCGCAACAATTTGACACCAAAGATCGTTTTGTGCACCGCCGCCCATTGCAATATAACGCTTCACAGGCTGTCCCAGTGCTTTTTCCACGCCCAGCGTACCCAGACACTGTTCGAAGGCCACACCCTCCAGAATGGCCCGGTAAAGATGAGGCAATCGATGAAAACCGCGCCAACCAACAATAATGCCGCTGGCAAACGGATCCCAGTAAGGACCAAGCACGCTGTTCCAATATGGAACTACTACCAGACCGGCGCTGCCGGGCGGCACTGCACTGGCTGCTTGATCATAAAAATTCTGAAGATTGGCAACATCCTGACCCGGCTGGCCGGCAATCTTTTCCATAAACCAGGCAACAATATAACCACCGCCGAGTTGAACTGTCTCCAGTAAATAGGATCCAGGAACCCCACCTGTCATCGTTCGAAAAGCGGGATCGAAGATATATTGATCGCTGAATGTTCCCGAAATAACCGATGTTCCCATTGACAAATATGCATCACCAGGAGAAGTAATATTGACCCCCAATCCACTTGCCTGCCCATCACCAATGCCCGCTACCACTGGCAATCCTACGGGCAGGCCACAAGCTTCCGCAGCAGCTGGGATAAGAGAGCCAATGATGGTTCCCGGTGGGTGTACTTCAGGAAGTTGGTCGAGCCGGATATCGATTTGATCTAGCAGAGACTCGGCCCAACAGTTGTTCTGTATATCGAACAACCCAGTTGGGTCAGCAGAACCCCAGCCAGTCCGGTATGAACCTGTTAAACGGTGAACCAGAAATGCATGCACATCCACGTATTTGGATGTTTGGGCAAATACATCAGCTCTGTGCGCCTTAAGCCAAGCGATTTTCGCAATGGTCAAATTGACTGAGAGTTTTTTACCGGTCAGGCGGTGGAATTTGTCCCTCCCCAGAGTTTGTTCCAGAAATGGCAGGAGTTCGCGCGCCCTTTCATCCATCCAAAGGATGCCATTGATCAATGGGCGATCATGCTCGTCAAGCGGGACAAATGTCTCACGTTGGTGCGCGATGCAAAGAGCCTTCAGTCGTCTATCCTCTACTTGACTCACGGCCTGTCGAATCGCGTGAGTCATGGATTCCCACCAGGATTCAGCAAGTTGTTCATGCCAGGCAGGCTGAGGAGCCAACAGGGCAAGAGGGCTGCAGCCTTTGGCAATAGATGTGCCGCGACAATCCCATACGATCGCCTTACAAGCGGTTGTACTGGAATCGAGACCCAGGACCAAAGGGGATAGGTCTTTCATTAGACCTCTTGCATAAGTATTGAATGTGCCATAATAGGGCACATGAGATACGAGACCATCAAAACACTAAAGGATAGTGATTTCAAACGATTGACCGGTGTTAGCCGAGGCATCTTCGAAAAGATGTTGGCAGTCTTGGAGAGGGACCTGCGCAATTTTAGCAAGCCTCCCAAGCTGAGCCGAGCGGATCAACTGCTGATGACCTTGATGTACTGGCGTGAGTATCGGACCGAGTTTCATATTGGGGTTGCCTAAGGCGTGAGCGAAGCGACCGTGTGTCGGACGATCCAGAAGGTTGAAGATGCATTGATGAAATCGGGTGAATTCCGGCTGCCAGGCAGAAAGGCGTTACAGCCCAGTGACACCTTGATTGAAGTGGTCCTGATGGATGCCACCGAGCAACAGGTTGAACGGCCTAAAAAAAGCAACGCCGGCACTACAGCGGAAAAAAGAAGCGACATACTCAGAAAGCGCAATTGATTGTGAACCAGAAAACGCAAGCCATCCTCGCGATCGCCTTTACCCAGGGCAGCCAACATGACTTTGCGCTGCTCAAAGCCAGCCGATGCAGCTTGGCAAAGCATATCTATTGCCTGGCCGACACGGGTTATCTGGGCATCCATCATCTGCATGAAAACAGCCAAATCCCAGCCAAGCGCTCGAAGCTTCATCCGTTGACTCCAGAACAAAAAGCCAGCAATCGTCAACTGTCTCATGAGCGCATTCTGGTTGAAAACATCATCCAGCGGCTGAAGATCTTTCGCATTTTATCGGAACGGTACCGAAACCGCCGCAAACGATTTTTACTCCGGTTCAATCTCATCGCTGCAATCCATAACCTCGAACTTGCTTCTGTTTCATGACCGACTATTGCAAGAGGTCTATTATCTGTCTTGTCACTTTCCGCGTCAAGATCCGAACACTCTTCTATGCTCGGTTTGGTTCTGGCTCGTACGGTTAGGAAATGACTGTAAACCAACGAACTATAGGAGTCTATTCATGGCGCGGATCAACCGGGATGGTAGCGGCAAGCGCCTAAAGCCTACCCTGTAGAGGTTTTTCTCGGGGCGGAGCAGCGGATTGCCGCACCAGGATGTTTCCAAGCAGAACTGTTTTGGCAGGCGGAATCCCCTTATCTAGAGTCAGGTTGTGAAGTATTAAAACCGCAGTCTTCCCTAAATTGTACTTGGGAACACTGAAGGTGGTTAAAGGAGGGGTGCTATACGCGCTATCCCTCACATCGTCAATTCCGACCACAGAAATGTCATCAGGGCAAACTAACCCTGCATCCTTGACCGCCTCCATCGCCCCAAAAGCCGCCCGGTCGCTCACGGCAAAAACAGCCGTCGGTGGCTCGGGAAGGGCGATGAGTTTTTGCATCTGCACGTACCCTTTTCTGGGGTTACCAGAGACGGGGCTCGGTTGGAGGCTGGGGTCAAGCGGCAAACAATTTTCCAGCATGGCGATGCGGTAACCGCGCATTCGATCGCGGAGGCTGCTGTATTTATCCGATCCACCGAGTGCGCCGATCCGCCGGTGCCCCAGCTGGATTAGATACTCCGTCATGACGCGCCCGGCCGTAAAGTTATCGGCGGTCACCGAATGGATGGGGAAACCTTGAATGTTCTCCACCAGAACCAACGGAATACCGGCTTCGGCGAGCTTCCGGATGATGTTGGGAGTGATATCACCGTCGTTTGCAATGATCAGCCCATTCACATCGCGCCCCATCAACTCGCGAATGCTACTGAGGGGATCAATTGCCGGGCGATAGACATGCAGTAACACCTGGTAACCCAACTCATACGCGGTTTCCTCGATTCCTGAGACAATTCGAAGGTAAAATCCCTCGCTCCGTGAGGCTTCGGACAGCGATTCCATCAGAAGCCCAATGATTTCAGTTTCCACACCCGATTTTTTACGTCCCCCTGTTATATAATTGAGCTCTTTAATGACCTTCAGAACCCTCTCACGCCTGTCATGACTCACCCCCGGCTTTCTGTTAACCACCAGCGAAACGGTCGAAAGAGAGACGCCCGCGGCAGCAGCGACATCGCGCATCGTCGGCGCTTTAAGGTGTGTAACCCTGGTATCATCGATCATGATGTTTCATTCCTCCCCGAATGAAAATCGATCCGAGGTGATCAGTTCATATTCGGAGAGGTAGAATACCACATTTTAATAAAACAGATTATGAACAAAGACGTTAATATTTTAATACTTTGTTCGACCAAATGCAATAGGCATTCTGAAGGCATCCTGAATTGGAACGGAGCAGATGACGAGTGGGGACGAACTGGAAGGTCAGTACCAGTCGCTGGCCGGATAATACCCAGTAATCGGCAGGATTTGGTGGAAAAAGGGCTTGTAATCCTCGTTTTAAGGCAACATATTCTTTCATCGCAGGCCAAAAACGGGGTGGCATAAACAACATTGAAAATGTTTTAAAAATACATGAACAAGAACCCAAATGTTTTATATTGACAATCGCATCAGTTTATGCTAAAGTTTAAAATGTCCTAAGTTTTCTCTCTCTTATCGGTACGATTTAAGCATTCGTTTTCGAGCCGATAAATTTATAGTTGTGAAAGATTGTCGTAAGGGGAAAAATCAGGTTCCTGCGTGTATTGCCAACGGGTAGGAGGCATGGGCATTTCATCCGGGCTGGCGCTGGCGGGTTCGAGTTTTTCCCTTTCGAGGCGGTTTATGTGAGGCAAGTTAAGCCGTTCAGTTCAAACCACAATCTACATACGATGGAGGAAGAAAATGAAAAAGTATAGAAATTTGACCAGACGAGATTTCCTAAAGGCAGCTTCCGCATTTGCCGCGGCCAGTGCCCTGGCGAGTTGCAAACCTGCCACCCTGGCGCCACCCACGGAGGCTGGAGCCACTCAACCAGCTGCCGAGCCGACCACCGCAGCCGCAGTGGAGGAAGTGCAGCCAGGCGTACCCAGGAATCAGTGCCTCATCCTGGAGAACCCATCAGGGACTGTGCAACCGGCAGATGACTTCAACCGCTGGCGGAGCGGCTACAGCGGCAGCTGGGTATGTGGCCTCCAGCAACTGGCCCTGGATGCGCTGTGGTACATCGACCCGGATGCGGGCGTCAAAGGCGTATGGGATAATGCCCTGGCAGCCGAGAAGCCGATCTACAATGCCGACTACACGCAGATGACCGTCAAACTCCGCCAGGGTCTCTATTGGAGCGATGACGTGGAGTTCACGGCGGATGACTTGTACTACACCGTCGATGCCGCTATGAAGAACAAAGGACTGTCCAATAATGGCCTGTTCACGGGCAATATCGACAAGCTGGAACAGCCCGATAAATACACAGTCATCTTCCACCTGAAGGCCCCCAACTCGCGCTTCCACTCGGCCTTCACCGTGCGCTGGGGCACCACCTACATGATGCCCAAGCACATTTTTGAAAAGGAGAAAGACCCGGTGGCGTTCAAGTTCAACCCGCCGGTCAGCCTGGGCGCCTACACGCTCAAGGACTTTGATCCAAACGGCAAATGGTACCTGTGGCAGCTGCGCGATGATTGGAAGAAGACCTCTGTCGCCCTCCTGGGTGATTGTAGTGTCAAGTACGCCATGTACATTGACCCCGGCCCAAGCGATAAGCGCGTTATCGCCCAAACGGCGCACCAGCTGGATGTGATCCATGACTGCACTCCCGAAGGCCGCATTACCCTGGCCAAGAACAGCCCCACCTCGGTCGGCTGGTTCAAATCGTTTCCATGGGCGCATCCGGATCCCACCCTACCGGCCGTCATCTACAACAACGAAAAACCCGGCCTGGACAAGAAGGAAGTCCGCTGGGCGCTGACGCTGGCGATTGATATCGCCCAGGTCGCCCTGGCCTCCTACAAAGGCGCTGCAACCATCTCCGCCATCCACGTCCCGCCGACCGGGATGTACCCCAAGTACTATCACACGCCGCTGGAACCCTGGTTGAATGACTTTACCATCAAGGTTGGCGGGCAGGACTACAAGCCCTACGATCCAACTGCCGCCCAACGGATTGCCGATTTGGCCCGCCAGAGCCTGGGCGAACTGGTGCCGACCGATGCCGACACCATCAAGAAATACATTGGAGCAGGCTGGTGGAAAAACGATCTCAAAGCGGCCGAACAGCTGATGCTGGATGCTGGCATGAAGAAAGGCGGCGACAGTAAATGGCAGCTCCCCGATGGCTCCGCCTTCAAGGTACCGCTGATGGGTCTGGGTGAAAGCAACCCGACCATGAACCGGGCTGCCGCGGCGGTCGTCGAGAACTGGAAGGCTTTCGGCATCGACGCCACCCTCGACGCGCAGGCCAATCTCTGGCCCATCATGAGCAGCGGCGAATACAGCGCCAGCTTTGCCTGGACGATCGAAACCTGGGGCGGCGACCCCGACCTGTTCTACTTCCTCCAGTCCTGGCACTCAAAGTTCTACGTAGCGAGTGGCGAACCCGCTGCCGGCACTAACAGCATGCGCTGGAAGAACCCCGAACTCGACCAGATCATCGAAAGCATCCAGGAGATCTCCTTCGACGATCCCAAGGGCGTCGAGCTGGGACTGCAGTACTGCAAGCTCGCAGCGCAGGATATGCCGATTACCCCCATCATGGCGTACAACGTCTTCACAACCATGGACACCACCTACTTCACCGGGTATCCATCTGTGGATGATCCCTACACGGATCCAGTGCCGAACTGGGGTAACACCAAGTACATGTACATCAAGATTAAACCGAAAAAGGCATAACCTCGCCGTTGATAAGATCGCGTTTATAATTAGGCAGGCGCCAATGAATTGAATGCGATAATCGAGGTTAAAGAGCAGTAGCAGCACAATTCCCCTCCATAGCGGTTGTCTAAACCGGCGGCCACTGTGGAGGGGCTTTCTCATATTGGAGGCAGTCTAAATGCGACAGTTTATCCTTCGTTATTTAATTCCGCGCTTCCTTCAGTTCTTAACAATCATTTTTGTTGGGATCACGGTCACCTTTATCATTCCCCGGCTATCTCCCACAGACCCGGTAGAAGCGCAGATATCCATGATGATGGCGAGGGGCGAGACCCTCGACCCTCAATCCGTCGCCTCAATGCGCGCCGCTCTGACAGATATGTACGGCCTGTCTGGCGGTCCGGTCGAGCAGTATTTTGCGTTTTGGGGCCGCCTGCTCCGGGGTGACCTCGGCCCTTCGCTCGCAAATTTCCCGGCCCCGGTGTCCGAGATGATTGGCCAGGCCATGCCATATACGCTCAGCCTGTTGATTCCCGCCGTGCTGATTTCGTGGGTTTTTGGCAACCTGTTCGGCACCTGGTCAAGCTACTATCCGAAAAACAAAGTCTTGAGCGTGATCGAAGTGCTGGGCCAGGCAGTCCGCCCTATTCCATACTACATTGTAGCCATGGTCCTGCTGGTGGTGTTTGCTTTCTTCATACCCATCCTCCCCTTCAGCGGGGCGTACGATGTCGGGACTCGTCCTACCTGGACACTCGACTTTCTCTTGACCTATATACAGCATTCCATACTCCCGGCAGCTACCCTGATACTGGTCGGGTTTGGCGGCTGGTTTATCGGTATGAAATCCCTCACCTCCAACATTATTTCGGAGGATTATGTGGTCTATGCCGAAACTACCGGGATGAAGGAAAGCAAGATTCTCTCGCAATATATCATGCGCAACGCCCTGCTGCCGCAGATCACCGGCCTGGCGATGTCGCTTGGAACGGTTTTTAGCGGCGCGCTCATTATGGAGGTTGTCTTTGGTTTCCCGGGGATTGGCGCGCTGACCATGGCGGCAGTCTTTAGGAACGATTATTCCATGATCATGGGCATTGCCATTTATTCGATTATCGGCGTGGCTGTGACCGTTTTTCTCGTGGATTTAATTTACCCGCTGTTCGATCCACGGGTGCGGTTCCAGTAGGAGGCCAGCCTTATGCTCAAAGTAATTCGCGATTTGCTAAAATATGACGGCCGCTTCCGCATTGCCTTTATTTTCCTAATAGCGGTGGTGGTGATGATTTTCCTGTCCTTTGTCTCCCCGTATGACACGGGCAAGAGCTTTGTCGTCGCAATGGATACACCCCCATCGCTGGAGCACATATTCGGCACCGACTCCCGCGGCCAGGATATCTTCTGGTGGATGACTTTTGGCGTGCGCAATTCGCTTGTGATGGGGATGATCACGGCGGTTATCTCGCGTGTGCTCGCCATCTTCGTCGGCCTGATTGCCGGGTACCAGGGCGGGTGGCTTGACCGGGTGCTGATGTCGATCAATGACAGCTTCGTGGTATTGCCCCTGCTCCCCATACTGATCCTGCTGGGTTTCCTGCTGCGCGACCAGATGAACCTGTTCTTACTGGGGGTGATCCTGGGCTTCTTTGGCTGGCCTTATGACGCCCGCCTGATCCGTTCCCAGGTGTTGAGCTTGAAGGAGCGCTCATTTACCCGAACCGCGGTTTATTCCGGGACCAACGGATTTTGGATCACGATCAATGAGCATCTTCCCTTCGTGCTGCCAATCGTGTTTGCCACCACCATTAATAACTTGCTATGGTCCATTGGAATGGAAGTCACTTTGAGTGTACTGGGGCTTTCGGACCTGACCACCCCTTCCATCGGAACCGCACTCTTCTGGGCCAATCAGCACGGGGCATTAGTGGCGGGGGTTTGGTGGTGGATCGCTGCACCGGCTCTGGTGGCGATCATTCTGTTTCTCGGTCTCTATCTGCTCTTCACAAGCATCAATGAGTACATTGATCCACGAACTCGCCTGCGCTTGATTGGAGGATAACCCGTGGCACTATTAAGCGTACAAGACATCTGTGCCTATTACCGGACTGAAATTTATGGGATCTCACGGACCGTACGAGCTGTCGATGGAGTTACTTTTGACCTTCTTCCGAATGAGATTTATGGTGTGGCCGGCGAGTCGAGCTGTGGTAAAACAACCCTGATCAAAGTGATCTCAGGGAATATCAAACATCCCCTAAAGGCTATGTCAGGGAGTGTCAACTGCAATTTTGGTGATTATAAAGTCGATATGCTGAAGGTCTCGCAGGATGAGCTCCGGCGGAACATCCGCTGGAAGGAAATCTCGTATGTGATGCAGGGATCCATGAGTGTTCTCAATCCGGTGCGCAAGATCATTAAAACCTTCGAGGATATCGTTGATACGCACGAACCAATCACCGATAAGAAGAAATTCCTGGAAGAGGCAACCGCTCACGTCAACCGTCTGGGACTCCCGACCGAAATCCTCAACTCCTACCCGCACCAGCTTTCGGGCGGCATGAGACAGCGGGTGGCTATTGCCCTGGCGACTTTGTTCCAACCCAGGTTGATTTTGGCTGACGAGCCCACCACAGCGCTGGATGTGGTTGTTCAGCGGGGAGTCCTGCAGATGCTTAAAGATATCCAGTCGATGAGCAGCAATACGGTGCTCCTGGTGACCCATGATATGGCTGTGCATGCCAATGTGGCCAACCGGGTCATGATCATGTACGCGGGCCGGATTGCTGAAGAGGCGCCAACCGAGAGTATTTTCAATGCGCCGCTCCATCCATACACCCAGCACCTGATCCGCTCGCTGCCGATGATCGGTGAAAGATCGAATAAAGCGAGCCTGAAAGGCACACCGCCAAACCTCGCCAATCCGCCGAGCGGCTGCCGGTTCCACACACGCTGCCCCTATGTGATGGATGTATGCCGGACCGACGTACCCGATTTGGTACAGGTTAAAGAACGTCATCGCGTTGCCTGCTTCCTGGTCAAGGAGGCCTCCCTATGAGCGCAAACGGAAAACTACTGGATGTTCAACACGTGACGGTCGAATTTCATATTGGTGGCCTGGTCGGCGGTTCACTCCTGGTGGCGGTCAATGATATCTCCTTCTCCCTGGAGAGTGATAAGCCGGAGATATTAACTTTGG
>Ga0307435_1000599_pt1 | contig 15971 bp, 18 predicted proteins | sample SalMarWE160470MG_FD_202164 | JGI IMG/M metagenome (GOLD analysis project Ga0307435, IMG submission 202164) | Salt marsh sediment microbial communities from the Plum Island Ecosystem LTER, Massachusetts, United States - WE1604-70 | ecosystem: Environmental > Aquatic > Marine > Intertidal zone >... | reverse complement strand
GGGCCGGACTGGGAATACTGTTCTTCTGGTTATACTCACGTTTAATCTCATCACCTGTATATGCAAAGCTTATACCTGGCAATCAGAAAGGTTTGAATGGAGTATAATTAAAGTCTGTAAAAATCCGGAATAAAAGGAAGCGGGCTAATTATACCAGATGCCAGTCACTGGTTAGTGAATTTTCTTAAACGGATCCTGTGATCTCGAATCTCCGGCAGCTTTGATTCTTTCTGAGCTTAAATAAAAATGTATGCCCGTGGCTATAAGAATGATGCAGGTAAGAATGCCGAATACCCACATCACAGTGATCATACCTGTGAGATCTTTTAAGTATCCTATCACCAGGCTTCCCAGTGTCTGCCCGATACCAAAATAAATCCCCCAGATAATTGACTGCGTCAAAGCATACTGTCCTGCCGGCAACAGCCGATGAATATATTCCACCAGTCCCACGAGCAGAAATGAAAGGGTTATGCCCTGCAGTACACCCAATCCCAATGCAAGAGGTATTGAAGGAAAAAATCCGTAAAGGAACATCCTTATGACCATGACTATTAATGAAATAAAAATAATCCTTTTGGCCCCAAGCTTTTGCATTAATCTTTCCCCGATAATAAAAAAGGGCAATTCGCTGAAAGCCTGTATGGCATATGCATATCCGATAATTTTGTTACTTGCTTTAAGTTCGGTAAAATATAAGTTTATGAACGAGTTTACTGGCGCACAGGCAATACCGTAAGCTGTTAAAATAATAATAAAAATGAGCAGTAACTTATTCCTCAGAATAAATCTGAAACTAATCGGCTGAATATGCGACTTATAAATTACTTTTCTTTTCAACGGAACCTTAAGAAAGAAAACTGCTGAAATAAAAAAGGCTGCTGATACGGGGAAAATATAATCCAAAGGAATATGTATAAACAAATAACCACCCAATACGGAAGCTAAAGCCCAGCCTAAGGAGCCCCAAAACCTAAGTTTTCCGTAATTATACAAATCATCCTTTCTTGAAAACTCAACAGCCAGTGCATCTGTAAGAGGACCCAGCGGGTGGTAAAATATGGTAAGCATCAGTATATATAATACCAGAAATCCGAATATCTGTATTTTACCCAGAAAAAAAATCAGGATAGCTGTTGCAATGAATACCAATCTTAGCGTTGGCCTTATCCCCTGCTTATCGGCAACTACTCCCCATAAGGGCACAATTATAAATATGCTTGACTGAAAAAGGGCATTAATGATCCCTATTTGCGCTCCCGTAAAATTATTATCTTCAAGAAAAACATTGTAGAAAACCCTCCACGTAGCATACGCCATATAAAGCAAAAGATAAATGGCCTTAATCCTTGTACCGGTCATAATCCTTGTGTTAACTACCTGCCAGATTTTTCAGCGCATCCTCCGATAACCTGAAAATTCTCCACTCGTCCATTGAAACAGCCCCCAGCTTTTTATAAAACTTTATAGATGGCTCGTTCCAGTTCAGAACAGCCCACTCCATCCTGCCGCACTTTTTGTCCCGTGCAAGACGTGCAAGGTACACCAGAAAAGCCTTGCCAAATCCCTTTCTCCTGTGTTCAGGCTTTACATATATATCTTCAATATAAAGTCCGGGCCTTCCAATGAATGAAGAAAAATTGTAAAAGAACAATGCGTATCCGACAGGTTTTCCCCGATGGTATCCTATAACTACTTCTGCCGACCTGTTTTTACCAAAGAGAGTATCCCTTATAGCTTTTTCGTCTGCTACCACTTCGTGAACAAGTTTCGCATATTCTGCTATCTCTCTAATAAAATCCAATATTAGTTGTGCCTGTCCGGCAACTGCCGGTCTTATGTCCAAATTACCGATTTTCATGACTTGTTAAATTAGCAATATAAAAATACCCATAGCAATTTAAAATAATAATATTATGAATAAATATTGTAACAAAATTTACGTTTTATATGTAAAAATCTATACACAGCAAGCAACCTTTTAAATAAAAGGCTCTCTATATGATTAAAACTTATTAATGAATTATATTAGAATTAAATATTCTGCTTTCATTCTGTTAACTGCTCTCTTTCTTTTCAGTTCATGTGAGAAAGATGCCAGGAACGAAAAAGAGGTCAAGGGCAATGTATGTTTTTATCTGCTCAAGTCATATAAGACCGGTGAAAACAGTATGGAAATAATGACAGGCTCTGCACGCATTGCTGATAATCCGATAATTGGGTACGAAGACATTATTTCATATAATACAAATCTGAACATTTACAATATCTCCAAAAAGGCCCGGGATACGGTGATGAGTCTCACTTCAACGGTATCTGGACCACCTTTTGCAGTTACTATTGATAAAGAAATAATTTATACGGGATACTTCTGGCCCGTTACATCACCTGTAGAATGCGACTGGATACATATTGACCCTTTGTTCATTGATTTCTGGGACGGCTTAAAAGTAATGCCTGCCAATTATAGCGACAAGTCAAATCCCGGAAATGACCCTGATTTAATAAAAATTTTCCGGCGCGATAAAAAACTGGTAAAATAACCGCTGCTTAACATCCTGCCATTTAAATACTTCGTATATATATTAATTGCTTAAATCTTTGTCTGATTATCCTATCAGACCGACAATCAAAACAAATTCCATAATTTTGCTATTCATAAACAATAGCTTATATAAAAACTTGTAATAATGAAAAAGAAAATTAAAATTATATCAGGAATTTGTTTGATAATTCTGTTAACAGATCTTAATATCCACGCGCAGCCTGTTACACCTCAACAAAACGGGGCACTCTATTATTTCCAGCTAGCAGATATGTATTTTGAAGTAGATTCAAGTTTCGGAGGCAGGATATCATCTTTAAAACTCGGAGACAAAGAAGTAATGTTCGTTGACCGCGATTATACAGATGGCATTCTATGGGGGTCCACATTATGGCCTGCACCTCAAAATGACTGGGGCTGGCCTCCTTCTGTTGTCCTCGACAGTGACCCTTATTCCGGGGGGATTTCAGGTGACAGTGTTATCCTGTTAAGCGGTGTTGATAATGCCTCAAACCTTAGATTCAAAAAAGTATTTTATGCCAGTGAAGAAGATACATCAGTGACTATTTTATATACCTGTATAAATGAGGGTGGCGCTACAGAAAATAACGGATTATGGGAAGTATCACGTGTTCCTCCCGGCGGAATAACTTTTTTCCCGTCGGGCGAAGGTTCAGTAACAGGTGGTTTTGCCAGTTACACTGAAAAGATCAATAATGTAACGTGGTACGAATATGATAATTCTGATGCCGGAAACAATAAATTTTTCAGCGACGGCAGTAATGGATGGTTTGCACATATTAATGATGATTCAATATTATTTATAAAGCAATTCGAAAATGTGCATTATGACAGCGCTGCACCTGGTGAAAATGAAATTGAACTGTGGTTAAACGGAGACCATGCATATATTGAGCTTGAGAACCAAAGTAAATATTATTCCATAGCACCTGGTGATTCTGTTACATATGAAATGAAATGGTTCCTAAGGCAATTGCCTGGAAATATTGATATTTCATTAGGCAGTAATGAACTTGTAAACTTTGTATCAGGTATTGCTGGCGAAGGACCTTCGACTGGCACTGGCACTATGATATATGAGAACCCGGATGGTACCATTTATACCACTACAAATTCAATCACCGGCTATACTGCTTTTAAAAATTTACCATCAGGCACTTTCATAGCGGAAATAATTGATCTGACAGGCAAAAATATAAGGACAGAAAAAGTAACATCAGTTGATAATAATATATATACAGGTGACCTGCATCAAGGTATCTATATCTACTTATTATCAGGCAAATCAGTTATTAATTCAGGCAAGTTGTTTATAGAATAGTAATGGCACATAAAATATTATAATCATGAAAAAAATTGTTCTGTTATTAGCAATGTTTATTATACTTATTTGTACCTCTTATAGTCAGACTACGGAAGCAGAAAACCAGCTGCGTACTCAATCCTCTGACTCTACCGAGGGATGGAAAAAGGGAGGTGTCATTTCACTTAACCTATCGCAGACTTCCTTAACAAACTGGGCAGCAGGCGGGCAAAATGCATTGGCAGCTAACGGACTCGCAAGCCTCTTTGCCAATTATAAAAAAGATAAAAGCATATGGGCCAGTTCCCTCGACATTGGCTATGGGATTCTAAAACAAGGGAAAGATGAAGACCTTTTCAAGACTGATGATAAAATTGACCTTCTCTCAAAATATGGCAGGCAGGCAATAAAAAAATGGTATTATGCCGCATTGTTGAACTTTAAAACACAGATGACTGCCGGATACAATTACCCGAATGATTCAGTAAAGATATCAGGTGCGTTCGCTCCTGCATATATCCTCGGATCATTAGGCATGGATTATAAGCCTAATGACGATTTCAGCATGTATATATCCCCTGTTACCTCAAAAATAACAATTGTGATTGACCAGAACCTCGCCAATAGTGGGGCTTTTGGTGTTGCTCCCGCTGATACCAACAGCAATAGAGTGCTTGTCAGCGAAGGTAAAAAAGCCCGCTTCGAGATAGGAGGTTACATAAGAATGGAATACAGAAAAAATCTCATGGAGAACATCTCCATATTGACCAGGCTTGACCTATTTTCAAATTATTTAAATAATCCCCAGAATATCGACGTAAACTGGGAGACCCTTCTCACAATGAAAGTAAACAAATATATATCGGCAACATTATCCACCAATCTCATTTATGATGATGATATTGATATTGCCGGTGATTCTAATAATGACGGAATAATCGAATATGTTCCCAGGGCCCAGTTCAAAGAAGTACTGGGAATAGGCTTTTCTTATAACTTCTAATCTTCACCAGCTGATAATAAATGAGAGGCTGAACATAAAATAAAAAATAAGGTTTTAAATTATAATATAACCTAAACCTGGCATTATGACTCTTAAAGCCAGGTTTTTTTATTGCTGATCAAACTTACTGACTTTTACTGATCGCATTCATAATAAAATTCATATCAGATTTATTTTGATTCATAACTTTTTTTTTGATTTACGGCCAAGTATGATTTTATTTTAGTTAAAATTTTTGAAATGCCTTGGACAAATGAATTTGATCTTTATAGGTTACACCGCTATAAAGAAAAGTTAATTCAACTTGATTACCAGATAAGCACACTGACAACCATTGCCAAAAGTGCTTTAAATAATGAAACAAACATATCGTCGGTTTCTATCCTGGAAGAAGGTTTAAGACTGTTAAATGAAATTGATATCATCAGTGAGGACCTATATTTTCAATATCTAAAAATCACAAATTGATGGATGCGCCCTTATTTATATTCACTTTTGGAAAAGAATTGACTAGTTATAAATTAAACCATCTTAATCATGTATAATCTTAAAAACGTCAACCTGGCCAGTAAGATCCTGTTAAACGGGCCGGGAATCCTGAGAAACGAACCTATTGGGAACATCTCTCACTTTTGCGCGTTTGAAGGAATTTCTGAAATAAAACTTATGGATAAAAGATCCTATACTTTGTGTATGACTATGGCAGAGCTGGAAGCCATACTGCCAAAATCGTTGTTTTTTCGCTGCAGCAGATCACATATTATTAACCTGCTCAAAGTATATAAAGCTGAATTTAATCATGAAAGTAATATTATAATGGAGTGTGGAACAATAATTAGACTATCAAGGAGAAGGAAGCAGGGATTTGAAATAGCTATGAAAAGCCTGCCGGGTTTAAATAATTAATGTAACCGGACTGCCAAAATTGAACCTGCAAAAATTTGTGTATGAAATTTCATGCTTGTTTTTGTAAAAAAATTCGTTTTTCGGCTGTGTTATATGAATAGTTGATAAATTCTGATATTTAGTTAATTACTTAAATCGTCTTTTTCTTTTAAATTTTGGCTGAATTACTTATCTTGCTTATTATTAATTAAACTAATAATTATGAATAAAGGTCAATTAATTGATGCTATTGCTAAAGGAAGCGGTCTAACCAAAGCTGCTGGCGAAAAAGCTTTAAATGCCGCCTTAAAGGCAATAACAGGTGCACTCAAAAAAGGTGACAGAGTAGGCTTAGTAGGTTTCGGTTCATGGAAAGTTGTTAAAAGAGCTGCACGTAAAGGCAAGAACCCACAGACAGGAGCTGTTATTAATATTCCTGCCAAGAAGGTAGTAAAATTCAAGTCTGGGGCTGATTTGAGTTTATAGTTAACGCGATGAATTAGATATGCTGAATTAAGCACCCCCCAAGGGTGCTTTTTTGTTATAATAATCCATGTAAAGTTTATAAATTTGCCTGTATGCTATCGGGTAAATGAATGAAAAAACTTAACCTGCGAGGAGGAGAACTGGAAAAAATCGGTTTTCGCCAGGGAGAACAGATTAGTCTTGTAATTAACATAGTTCACAGAAATTTCAGGAGGAGTGATAAACCTCAGGTATTGGAATTGCTTAAGAAGCTTATCAAAGATCCGGTAAAATACAAAAATGACCCGAAGCTTTGCCAAATAAGTAATATGTTAATTTCCCGGAAGAAACCCGAACCTGCCCAAAAGCCGGAGACAATAAAACTTGCTCATGTAGCTAAAGATTATATAATATATGGGCAATCGGAAATTGAGCAGGAGGCCCTGAATCAGATGGGAAGCGCAATGCGACTGCCTATTACGGTCCGCGGCGCTCTTATGGCTGATGCCCACAGTGGCTACGGGTTACCTATAGGAGGTGTGCTGGCTACACTCAACACTATAATTCCATATGGTGTAGGAATGGATATAGGTTGCCGTATGTGTTTATCAGTATATAACCTGCCGGCAGATTTTCTTGAAAAAAACAGAAATAAGCTGAAGTCAATACTTAACGACAATACAAGGTTCGGAACTGATGAATTTCCGGGAAGAAAAGAACACCCCGTCCTTGACAGGAAAGAATTCAAAGAAATTAAAACGCTAAAAGAACTTAAAGATAAAGCATATAACCAGCTCGGCACTTCAGGCGGCGGTAATCATTTTGTTGAATTCGGAATATCAGCCCTTCCGGCTGAAAAAAACGAATTTAACATACGCGGAGGTGAGTACCTTGCGGTACTTTCGCATTCAGGATCAAGAAATTTCGGGGCTACCATCGCAAAGCATTATACGCATGTCGCAAAACAAAAACGTAACCTCCCTAAAGGGGCCCAGAACCTTGCCTGGCTAAATCTTAACGAAGAGGAAGGTATTGAATACTGGCTCGCAATGAATCTCGCAGGAGATTATGCATCCGCAAATCACCAGATCATTCATGAAAAAATAGCAAAGGCGCTGGGCGAAAAACCAATTATCAGGGTCGAAAATCATCATAATTTTGCCTGGAAAGAAAAACTGGAGGACGGTACCGATGTTATTGTTCACCGTAAAGGGGCCACTCCTGCGACCAAAGGAGTACTGGGTATTATTCCCGGCTCAATGACATCGCCCGGATTCATTATTAAAGGCAAAGGAAACATGCAATCAATTAATTCGGCATCTCACGGAGCAGGAAGGCTATTATCACGTTCAAGAGCAAAACAATATTTTTCACAGAAAGACCTGAAGCAGATCCTCGAAAAAGCTGGCGTAGAGCTCATGGGTGGCGGCCTTGATGAATCACCCGGTGCATATAAAGACATTCATAAGATAATGGAATACCAGAAAGAACTTGTGGATATCATAGGCATATTTTATCCAAAAATTGTAAGGATGAACAGTGACTAATCCTAAAAAACAACAAATTACAAATACCGCACGGGACCTGTTCTGGAAATATGGTTTCCGCCATGTTTCCATTGAAGAGATTTGTGAAGAAGCCGATGTCAGACCAGATATTAATCCTCAGTTTATTTTATATTTTCTTGATAAAATAATTGAAATATGTAAAGATGAATATCTTATGAATCTATATAAAAGACCGCAGGATCTTATACCGGAGGTCACAAGATTTTTCTTTTATGGTATTTTATCCAGAAAATTGAGCAATGATAACCTATGAAAAAATATTTATTCATATTATTTTCATTAGTGTTTATTTACACAGGCCTGTATGCACAGAAAATCGAATTTAAAGGACAGATAAATTCGTGGCTCTCAATTAACAGCGTTAGCGATTTTAAAACCCGCGGAGGGTTGAGATATATTCCGTCTGTTACAATTGAAAAACAGGTAAAAAAAGTAAAATACGATACTGAAATATCTGTAAATACATACGGAACATTAGATTATGACAACGGGGAATTTGATGCAAAAGGAAATTTAAAACCCTATCGTCTATGGATAAGAATGTCATCGGAGCAGTTTGAGATACGAGCCGGACTTCAGAAAATAAATTTCGGATCTGCTTCAATATTGCGCCCCTTAATGTGGTTCGACCGTATTGATCCCCGTGATCCTTTGCAGCTTACCGATGGTGTTTATGCATTACTGGGAAGGTATTACTTTCTTAATAATGCCAATATATGGCTATGGGGCCTTTATGGTAATGAAAATACCAGGGGCTGGGAGATTGTCCCCTCAAATAAAAAGCGGCCTGAATATGGCGGGCGGCTTCAGCTGCCGGCCCTAAAAGGAGAGCTGGCTGTGTCCGTTCACAACCGCCAGGTTGATTATAGCAAATCAGTGATTGATACCTGTATGACAAGTTTTAAAAATTCAAATGAACACAGGCTTGGGCTTGATGGTAAATGGGATATCGGGGTAGGCCTGTGGTTTGAAAGCGTATTGCTTCATCAGGATATTCCCAAAAGCTATCTGCCATGGCAGCAGCAAGTTAACCTGGGAATTGATTATACATTTAAAATAGGTAATGGCCTTAATGCAATAAATGAGTTTCTCTGGACCTCAGCTTCGGAAAATATTTTTCAGTCAGATAACAGTATTTTATTCTCTGCCATGGCCCTGAGATACCCGGTAGGACTCCTGGATAATATAACAGGTATGGTATATTATGACTGGACAAATGATGATTTATACAGGTTTGTAAACTGGCAGCGCCAGTATGATAATATAAGCCTGTACCTCATGTTGTTCTGGAATCCCGACGAATTCAATATTTACAGCAATATTCAGGAAACCGATTTATTTACAGGAAAGGGAATTCAATTTATGTTCGTTTATAACCACTAATATGATATTAATTTTGAATAACTTGCAATAAATAAATAAAAATGGAAAAAAATATAATTATCACACTTGAAGGAGTAAAGAAACATTTTCCTATAGGAGGAGGAAGGTTTACTGCTTTAAACGGAATTGACCTGGCCTTTGGCGAAGGTGAATTCGCCGGCTTTGTCGGCCCCAGCGGATCGGGTAAAACGACACTTTTAAATATAATTGGTTCTCTTGACACCCCTTCAGAAGGAAAAGTATTAGTGCTTGATAACAACATCGGAAAGTTAACGGCTAAAAAGGCCGCGATGCTCCGCAGAAAAAAGTTAGGATTCATTTTTCAAACCTATAATCTGCTGCCTGTTTACACAGTGTTTGAAAATGTTGAATTTCCATTGTTGCTTTTTAATATGAACTCCTCTGGCAGGAAAAAAGCTGTGCTTGACGCCCTTGAATGGGTCGGATTAACAGATAAAATAAAATCCAGGCCCGCTCAATTATCAGGCGGGGAATGCCAGAGGGTAGCTATTGCCAGGGCTATGGTTAAAAGACCTGTGGTTGTGCTGGCAGATGAACCAACAGCAAATTTAGATTCCGAGAACTCACATCATATATTGCAAACCATGGAGAATCTTAACAAAGATTTGCAAACTACGTTCATTTTTGCTACTCATGATGATAAAGTAATCAAGTATTTAAAAAGAAAAATTCTTCTTCAGGATGGTAAAGTAACTGCTGATAAAATTATCACTAATTAGTTAAGGAGGGAAAATTATGCTGGCAATAAAATTAGCTTACCGAAATCTTGTCGGTGCAGGCTTACGAACCTGGCTCAATGTATTTGTATTGTCCTTTGTATACATAATGATTATCTGGCACTACGGTGTTATCGATGGTTGGAATTATCAAGCCAGAAAGGATATGCAGGCCTGGGAAGTTGGAAATGGACAATACTGGCAACAAAATTACGATCCTTACGATTTCTTTACGCTGGAAGAAAGCCATGCTCAAATTCCTGAAACCTTTAGAAAAGGGATGGCAGAAGGGAATATTACACCTGTCTTAATAAATCAGGGATCAGTATATCCTGAAGGCAGGATTCAGAGTTTGCTTTTAAAAGGAATTGATCCTGGTCAAAAAGTGCTTGCCCTGCCAACTGCAGAAATGAATACCGACTTGGAAGAAATACCTGTAATTATTGGCCGAAGAATGGCCAAAAGCTGCAAATTAAAGGAAGGCGATATAACGACAATCAGATGGAGAGATGTAAATGGAACCTTTGATGCAACGGAAGTGAAAGTTGTAAAGGTATTTAACTGTGATGTGCCTAATGTTGATGCCGGACAAATGTGGATCCCGATAAAAAAAATGCAGGAAATGATGCAATGTCCTGATGAAGCAACCATATTCATCATTGGCGATAATTTTAAAATGAATGAGAAAATAGCGGGTTGGGAATATAAAAGTCAGGATTCCCTGATGACCGAAATGGATGAAATAATAAAAATGAAGAAAGTCGGGGGTTCGTTTCTTTATTTAATTCTAATTCTTTTAGCTATGCTTGCAATATTTGATACGCAAGTACTTTCGATATTCAGGAGACAAAAGGAAATAGGCACTTATATTGCCATGGGAATGACAAGAAGGCAAGTGGTTAGTCTTTTTACTGTGGAAGGTGCAATGCATGCCATATTGGCTGTTATTGTCGGTGCCATTTACGGAGTTCCTTTCCTGATATGGCAAATAAAAACAGGGTTTAGCATGCCTGCCGGTACAGATGATATGGGACTTTCCATCGCACAAACAATATTCCCGGTTTATGGAGCCGGACTTATAATAACCACAATACTTTTGGTGTTAATAATAACTACTGTTGTGAGTTACATGCCCGCCCGCAAGATATCTAAAATGAATCCCACTGACGCAATAAAAGGAAAAATACAATGATACGTTTTTTATTTAAAGGTTTATTAAGAGACCGCAATCGTAGTTTGCTGCCGGTTATAGTGGTCACTGCAGGTGTTGCACTTACTGTACTAATGCATTGTTATTTCACAGGTATATTGGGTGATTCGATTGAATTTGCAGCAAAATATTCGTCAGGGCATGTAAAAATAATGACTCGTGCATATGCTGAAAATAAAGATCAGATGCCAAACGATCTTGCACTGTTAGGAGCAAGTGAATTAATAAGTAACCTGCATAGTGATTACCCAACCATGGAATTTGTTCAACGAATAAACTTCAGTGGTTTATTGGATTCTCCTGACGAAAACGGAGAAACAAAAAAGCAAGGCATGGTCTCCGGAATGGCTGTAGATTTACTTTCAAAAAACTCAAAAGAAATTGAAAGACTTAATTTGGAAGGAGCTTTAAGAAAAGGGCGGTTCCCGGAAATGCCGAACGAAGTATTATTAAGCGATGAACTTGCCGGAAAACTGGAAGTTCGTCCCGGTGACCAGGTTACCCTGATTACTTCTACCATGTATGGTGGAATGTCAATTCAGAATTTTGTTGTTGCAGGAACCATAGAATTTGGAGTCGAATTCATGGACCGCAGCGGCATGGTTGCCGATATTACAGGAATTCAAAATGCAATGGATATGTATGACGCCTGTGGTGAAATCCTTGGATTTCTTGGTTCAAAAAATTATGATGATATAGTGGCTATGAATGTTGAAAAAACTTTCAATGATAAGTACTCAGATCCGAATGATGAGTTTTCTCCTGTTATGGTCAGATTGAAAAATGAAAATTTGCTGTCCGGTTATTTTGAATTTGTCGATAGTTTCGTAGGCATTATAATAGCTGTTTTTATTCTTGCTATGTCTATTGTATTGTGGAACACCGGACTAATTGGAGGATTGAGACGATATGGAGAAATAGGTGTCCGGTTAGCCATTGGCGAAGGAAAAGGCCATATTTACAGATCTATGATCTATGAAGCTATTCTAATTGGGATTGTAGGTTCTTTCTTTGGCACACTCATAGGCCTTGGATTTTCTTATTGGTTACAGGAAACAGGAATAAATATTGGTGATATGATGAAGAATTCAAAGATGATGATGCCAAGTGTTTTCAGGGCAAATATTACTACTCCTGCTTATTATCTGGGGTTTATCCCCGGATTGTTTTCTGTGGTTTTAGGGACGATGCTTTCAGGTATTGGAATTTACAGACGGAAGACAGCGCAATTGTTTAAAGAACTGGAAACTTAATGAAAAAAATGGCAGATAAAATTTAAATAATATGAAAAGAATAGCTATAATACTGTTGCTCATCCCAAAAATTATCTGGGCACAGGAACCAACAGGGAAAGAAATCCTGGAAAAAATTGATAAAAACCTGGTATCCAAAAGTACAATTACTACTTCCAGAATGATAATTCATGGAGTGCGGCAAACCCGGACTATTGAAGCTAAAACCTGGGGAATAGGTGATGAAAAAGCATTTACAGAATACCTTGCACCTGCTCGTGAAAAAGGAACGAAAATGCTTAAGCTTGAAGATAAGCTTTGGATATATTCACCAGGATCTGACAGAACCATACAGATTTCCGGACATATGCTACGTCAATCATTAATGGGTTCTGATCTTTCTTATGAAGATATGATGGAAAATGCTAAACTGCTTGAAAATTATGATGCAGGTGTTATTGGCTCTGAAGTTATTGAGAAAAGAGATTGCTGGATTGTTGAATTACAGGCAAAAACTGCTGAAGTTAACTACCAGATCCGTAAAATATGGGCAGATAAAAACCGTTTTATCCCATTAAAAGAAGAGCTGTATGCAAAAAGCGGAAAACTTCTAAAAAGAATGGAACTTCTTGATATCACAAAAATAGATAATCGCTGGTATCCAAAGAAAATTATATTTAAAGACATGCTAAAAACAGGCGACGGCACCGAATTCATTATTGATGATATTAAATTCGACCAGCAAATACCTGAATATTATTTCTCAAAAGCATCACTGAAAAAATAGTAACCGCATGATGCGTGCCTGCCGCAGGAACGTATTAACAATATAGCAACCCGGTTTTAAAATTTGAGTATCCGTAAATTGAATTTTATTTGTAATTTGGATTTTATTTACAGGTGCTTACAATCTAAATTCTTCAGAAGGTCGTTATAAATGAAATTTAATCCTTCATATATTGAAATTTTCAGGTCAGGTGAACTGGACAACAGGATAAATAAGGTTGCTGAGATTTATAAACATTGCACTCTCTGTCCCCATAAATGTAAAGTTGACCGCACTGTTTCCAGGGAAGGTAAATGCAGGTCCGGCATTTTACCAGTAGTATCATCAGCCAACCCCCATTTTGGAGAAGAGCCCCCCCTTGTCGGTTATCACGGGTCAGGCACAATTTTTTTTACTAATTGTAATTTGCATTGCATCTATTGTCAGAATTTTGATATTTCGCAAATGTCTGCCGGCAGGGAAATAACTTATGAGCAACTGGCAGAGCTTATAATGTCGCTCCAGAAAACAGGTTGTCATAATATAAATTTTGTAACGCCAACGCATATGGTTTACCCTATACTTCGTTCTCTGAAAACAGCAATAGAAAACGGACTGAATATCCCCCTGGTATATAATTCAGGAGGCTATGATTCAGTTGATACCCTTAAGTTGCTCGACGGGATATTTGATATATATATGCCTGATTTTAAATACTATAATGAGGGATCAGGTTCTGCCTTAAGTAATGCACAATCATACCCTCAGGTAGCACAAATGGCTATAAATGAAATGTACCGGCAGGTTGGAGATTTGGAAATCAATGAAAAAGGAATAGCTTGCCGCGGTTTACTAATAAGGCACCTGGTATTACCCGGACACGCTGATGAATCAAAAAAAATCCTGGGGTTTGTAGCAACATTATCAAAAAATACGTATCTGAATATTATGGATCAGTACAGGCCTGCATACCGTGCTTATGAGAGCCGAATACTGACAAGGAGAATAACTCCTGAAGAATACAGTAAATTAATCGATTGCGGGAGGACACTGGGACTGACAAGAGCAGAAGGACATTAGTTTTTAATAAAATTATTATCCGGCATATTACTTTATATTTTGAAAACATTAGGCATCTGCAGTTCGGCCATAAATGAGGGAATTACAAATCAGGGTAACCTGGGTTACGAAATCCGGAGTCTCTTTAATGAAGCACAGAAGCTATATGATAAAGTATACCTGATCGATCCGAGGTATGTTGTTTATGCTTATTCAAATAAGGCAAAACAGCCCGATGTAACTTATTATAATATCAGGCTAAACAACCTGTCAACACTTATAGTCAGAAGTACGTCAGGCTGCGAAAAACCAATATCCCTCCTGGCCAGAACGCTTTATTATTGCGGGTGTGACCTGATCGATCCTGTTGAAAGATTCAGTGGCTTGCGTGCCGGTAAATTATTTGAACCGCTGAGGGGATTTGCCAAATCAATCATGCCCGAAACATATGTATCATTCAATTCAGAAACAGCAAAAAAGTTAATTGAGAAAATCAATAGTGATAAAGGTTTACCGTTGGTTGCAAAACCTGAAAAAGGTAGTAAAGGTGATAAAGTTTGCCTGCTGAAGAATAAAAATGATGCACTCAGATATATTGAAGACCATTTTACCGGCAAATACAGGGATTCAGCATTACTTTTTCAGGAATATATAGACGTAAAAGATGAATTCAGGGTGATTATCATTGGTGAGAAATCCATAGGAATGGTAAAAAAGCTTGATATTACTGGTAAGATATCAAGAAATGCTGCCCAGGGAGGAGAATTTATTAAGGCATATGATAAAGAAGTTGTCATGTTTATATTAAAAAATACCAATAGCAGCGGAATTATAGGAGTTGATGTTGTAAGGGATAAACATGGGAAAATATTTATACTGGAATCAAACCGCTCTCCACAGTGGATGACCTTCGAAAAGGCAACCAATATCAATGTTGCGGCTAAAATTATTGAGTTTGCCTATCAATGGGCGTCAGGTAAATAACTTAAATATTATTATGGCCTTTAATGAATGACGAACTGCTAAATAATAAGAATTTTAAAGAGGGGGTCCTGGACTATTACTACATGCAGGACAGGAACTATCCCCAAAAGGGCACATTAAAACTTGTTGGCGACAGGTATAAACTAAGTGGAGACCAGAGAACGGTTCTATACAGAGGCATTTCATCAAAAGAATGTTCCGGTGAAAGAAAATTAAGGCTTACAACAGCTATAAATAATAAGATCCTGATTATAGACGGTTATAATGTCCTGTTTACCATACTGAATTACAGGCTGGGCAAATTAGTATTTATAAGCACCGATGGAATATTAAGAGATGCAGGTTCATTGCATGGCAAAATTCGTAATGAAGAGATCTTCTGTGAATGCATCACAATATTATTTGACTACCTTATTACAAGGAAGCCTGCATATTTAAGTATATTCCTTGACTCCCCCGTTTCTCACAGCGCAAAACATAAAAATATCATTGACAGGTCTTTAATTGAGTTTTCCTTAAACGGGCGTTGCAATCTTGTTAAATCCCCTGATTTCGAAATAAAACAAAACTCCACAGGTGTGATTTGCACATCTGATACGGCCATTATCACTAAAACTAAAAACAATATTGCTGATTTGCCAAGGGCAGTGTTAGAATATAATTTCCAATGCAATTTTATTAAAATTGAAAGTATTCTAAATCAAACCATTAGTTAAACTGCATTAAAAATAACAAAATAATATGTAACTATATCCCCTTTAACTGCTTGTCAAGAAACTCAAGAATCTTGCCATACCCTTCGATCTCATT
>Ga0307435_1000592_pt1 | contig 16026 bp, 16 predicted proteins | sample SalMarWE160470MG_FD_202164 | JGI IMG/M metagenome (GOLD analysis project Ga0307435, IMG submission 202164) | Salt marsh sediment microbial communities from the Plum Island Ecosystem LTER, Massachusetts, United States - WE1604-70 | ecosystem: Environmental > Aquatic > Marine > Intertidal zone >... | reverse complement strand
ACACTTGGCAGATGTAATAAATCAATAACAATCTTAAATGGCGCAAGGGGTTTACAATGCGTCTAAAGCTTCCCTTGATTCTGAAGATCGATACCGGTACATGCCTAGACTTGACCTCAGCCCCAACCTAAAAATCCATTATATTGATATTAATAAATCTGGATCCCCTGTAGTCCTGCTCCTCCACGGTCTTGGAGCGACAGGAGAATCTTGGGGATTACAAGTTCCAGCCTTATTGGCTGCTGGATTTCGTATTTTAGTCCCGGATCTTCGGGGGTTTGGAAAATCCAGTTATCCTGGGGGTGCTTTATCCATCTCTTCCATGGCAACCGATTTGGTTTACCTGCTCGACAATCTGCAAGTTTCGGTAGTTGATGCCGTAGGTATATCCATGGGTGGCACCGTAGGATTGCAATTCGCCCTTGATTATCCTGAACGAGTACGCAAATTAGTACTTGTAAATACTTTCGCTCAATTAAAACCTGAAAGATGGGACGTATGGTTTTATTTCTTCTTTCGGATCGTATTAATATATACGCTTGGTATGGCCATGCAGGCACGCGCGGTGGCGAGGCGAATTTTTCCTGAACCAAAACAAGCGGAGTTACGCCAAATTCTAATAAATCAGATCACCGAAGCTGATCCGCGTAGTTATCGGGCTGCTATATGGGCGCTTGCTCGTTTCAACGTAACCCAGCGTTTAAGTGAATTGACTATTCCAACACTCGTAATCACAGGGGAATGTGATTCAACTGTGCCACCCAGAGCTCAAAAGCAATTAGCCGAACTTATCCCAAACGCCCAGCACATTACTATTCCAGGAGCAAGACACGCTGTAATCGCAGACCAACCAGAAATATTTAATAAAATCCTTCTCGATTCTCTTATGAATTAACGAACTTTTATAACGATCCCAACATCCCGAGTTTGGTGCTCTAAGGGGCACGCACGCCGCGTGATTTACAATTTACAGAAGAATACGATCGTTGGAGGCGACCATGAAACGCCGGACGTTATTTTTATTGGCATTGCCCATCATTATAAGTAGTTTATCCCTCAAGATCGGTTATGTGCGAGCGATTAATCCCATTGTACATGCTATTCTTTTCTATTCACCTACCTGCTCTCACTGCCAGAAAGTCATCACTGAGGACATTCCTCCGCTAATAGATAAATACAGGGATCAATTGATGATTATAGGAATTAACACCGCTGTACCTGAAGGACAGAATCTCTTCCTGGCAGCAATAGAACGCTTCCAAATTCCGCCGGAAAGGCGTGGTGTGCCCGCTCTGATTGTAGGAGAAACTGTCCTGGTAGGCGAATTGGAGATACCCGAACAATTACCTGCAATCATCGAAAAAGGACTTAAAAGTGGAGGAATCGATTGGCCAGACATTCCAGGATTGCGGGAAATAATTAACCAAGACCCATCATTAAGTGCTGAAGCCGAGGAAACCTTGGCTGATAAGTACTTACGGGATCCTTTGGGAAATACTATGGCAGTCATCGTTCTAATTGGCATGCTGCTCAGCTTGATCTTGATTGGATATACCTTCTTAAGATCAAACCGCCGATTATCCCCTATCTGGCCGGAATGGTCGTTACCCGCGCTTGCCCTGTTGGGTTTGTTTATCGCGGTTTATATGAGTTATGTGGAACTCTCTCAATCCGAAGCCGTTTGTGGACCAATAGGAGATTGCAACGCTGTCCAACAAAGCACTTATGCCCTTCTTTTCGGCGTGCTACCTATCGGCATACTTGGTATTATCGGATATCTCCTAATATTTGTTTTCTGGTTGATCAAACAATATGGTCCGAGAGAATGGCAAAGGATCATATCCCTCAGCATCTTGTGTATGGCGTTTATCGGCATACTTTTTTCAATCTATCTGACGACTTTGGAACCTTTTATTATTGGCGCGACTTGCAGCTGGTGTCTTTCCTCAGCAGTCGTGATTACCCTGATCCTATGGATTTCAACCGGAGCTGTGCTGCCAATAAAGCAAAAACCTAAAATACGCACGAGAATATGAATATTCTCATTCTTGGAGTTGGTAAAAGTTTGAGGGGAGATGATACTGCCAGCTTAGCTGCTGTGTGATATTGGATTAATCATTATCAAGATTCCAAGCTCTCCTCTGACAAGCCTCAGATTTCAACCCATATTTCACTTGTTTTTCGCCTATCAAAATTCGAGAAAAATGGTACGAATTAGAGGTGACATACTTCACTATGTTTGCAGACAGGATTATGATAGCTTTTAGTTGATTACATAAGGCTATTTATTGATATGCATGAGTTGTCTGTAACAGAAAACCTGCTCGAACTCGCCCTCAAGCATGCTGAACCCACCCAGGCAAACCGAATAACCGATCTTTATTTAGTTATCGGTCAATTATCGTCAATCGTTGATGATTCAGTACAATTTTACTGGGATTTTGTCTCGAAAGACACGCTTGCGGAAGGAGCTCGTTTACACTTTAAACGAATCCCTACCGAGCTCTTATGCTTAGACTGCAATAAGTCTTATCTTCCTGGCGAAGAGCAGCTTTCTTGTCCATATTGTGATGGCATTCGGGTAAAAATATTAGCGGGTAATGAATTTAGACTCGAGGCGATCGAGATTGAAAATTAGCCTACTGCGGGAAGTCTAAAAAATAATGAGAAAGAGAATCCCAGTTATTGAAAATATATTGAGCGCGAACGATCAGCTTGCAAGAGAAAACAGGAAAAAGTTGGACCAGGCTGGCGTATTTTCCCTCAACTTCATGGCTTCTCCCGGGGCAGGCAAAACTTCCCTTATCGAACATATCATAAAGGGGTTATCTGGAAAGGTGCGCCTGGCTGTTATCGATGGTGATGTTGCTACCAGTATTGACGCCGATCGCGCCCAAGCGGCAGGAGCAGTCGCCGTGCAAATCAATACCGGAGGCGAATGTCATCTGGACGCTGTGATGATCAGTGGGGCTCTACCTCAACTTGATTTAACCCAGATCGATCTGCTCATTGTCGAAAATGTTGGCAACCTGATCTGCCCTTCCAGTTTTCAATTAGGCACTCATAAGAGTGTGTTAATAGCATCAATCCCGGAGGGTGATGACAAACCATATAAATACCCCGCTATGTATCGGGGAGTCGAGGCGCTGGTAATCAACAAAATCGATCTACTCCCCTATATTCCATTTGATATGGAATACTTCCGGAGAGGTGTAGAAGTGCTCAACCCAGGTTTGATTACATTCCCGCTTTCATGCCAGACTGGGGAGGGCATAGAAGACTGGATTGCATGGGTAGCCGGTCAGGTTAATATCTCAACCTATCAGTTCGAACATTAAGGTAGCATCGCTAGGATAGCTTATGCCCGAAATTAGCGGTCTACGAATTCATATCACAGGTATTGTACAGGGCGTTGGCTTTAGACCTTTTGTATATGGCCTTGCAATACGATTAGCATTGACCGGTTGGGTGCGAAACACCTCAGCAGGAGTGGATATAGAAATAGATGGTACTCCTACTGCAATCCAAAAGTTTTTAATCGCCTTACGAAAAGAGACCCCGCCCCTTGCTCAAATCGACCAATTTACAGTCACAGAGCGAATCCCTGATGGATTTACTAATTTTGAGATCATCAGGTCAGAAGCTATTCAAGAAGCATTCCAGCCCATTTCTCCAGACGTTAGCATTTGTCCGGATTGCCTAAACGAACTTTTTGACCCGAACGATAGGCGGTACCATTACCCATTCATAAATTGCACCAACTGCGGTCCTCGCTTTACGATCATAGAAGATATCCCTTATGATCGACCAAATACGACCATGGCAGGTTTCCAACTTTGTCCCGAATGCGATCAAGAGTATAGGAATCCTCTCGACCGTCGTTTTCATGCCCAACCAGTAGCCTGTCCTAAATGTGGTCCAAGAGTTTGGGTGGAATCAAGTAATTCATCAGAGGGGAACAGGAACACAATTCTGGATGATAAGACTTCATCAGCGATAGCAACTGCTCAATATTTATTATCTCAAGGCAAGATTATTGCTGTTAAAGGTTTAGGCGGCTTTCACCTCGCCTGTGATGCTACCAATCCTAAGGCGGTAGCTGAACTCCGCCATCGCAAGCTGCGTGTTGACAAGCCATTTGCTCTAATGATGCCGGATATTGACACAATTGAGGCACAATGTTATACGAGACAATTTGAACGGGATCTACTCGCATCACACCAGCGTCCGATTGTAATATTAGAGCGACGTCCCAGTTCAAACATCGCCCTGGCAGTAGCCCCGTATCAGGATACGCTCGGCGTCATGTTGCCGTACACACCCTTGCACTATCTATTATTCATAAAGGATAAACCTGAACCTCTTGATAGAAATCATCCCATTCCCAAGAACTTTGCTTTCTCAGCACTGGTGATGACGAGCGGGAACCTGGCGGAGGAACCCATCGCAACCGACAACGAAGAAGCCCGCAAGCACTTATCTCCACTGGCTGATGCTTTTCTGATGCACGACCGGCCAATACTCACCCGCTGCGATGACTCTTTAGTGCGAATGATAAATTACCCGGCTATCCAGGATAATAAATATACTGGCAATAAAAATCCTGCCATCTATCACCTGCGTCGTTCGCGTGGTTATGCTCCCTCACCAATCCACATTCATTGGCAAGCCCCTCCTATATTGGCGTGTGGATCTGAGTTGAAAAACACATTTTGTCTCACCAATAAGCAATATGCCTTCATAAGCCATCATATCGGTGATCTGGAGAATTACGAGACACTGTGCTCCTACAAAGATGCAGTTGCTCATTACGAGCGGTTGTTCCGGGTACACCCCGAAGCTTTAGCTTACGACCTACATCCAGACTATTTAGCAACCCGCTATGCCTTATCCCGGGCGGAGCAGGAAGGACTAGCAACCATAGGTGTACAGCACCACCATGCTCACATAACTGCTTGTATGGCAGAACATGGCCTACCCGTAGGTGAACCTGTAATAGGCGTTTCGTTCGATGGCACAGGCTTCGGTGAGGATGGCGCGATATGGGGTGGTGAATTCCTGTTGGCAGATTACCAGGGTTACCAACGCCTATTCCATTTGGCTTATACTCTCCTACCGGGTGGCGATAAAGCGGTACTCGAACCATGGAGAATGGCATTGAGCTGGTTGAGCCATGCCGGGATAAATTGGGATCAACAATTAGCACCGGTTGAATATGGAATCAGCCTTAAGTCACAAGAGGTTAACCCGCTAGTTGCGATTAACCAACAGTTGAAAACCGGCATTAACAGCCCAAATACATCCAGTATGGGTAGGCTTTTTGACGCTATTTCTGCTTTATGTGGCGTTCGCCAAAAAGTCAATTATGAAGCGCAAGCCGCTATCGAATTGGAAGCTTTGATTGATCCTGAAGAGACGATCAGTTACCCATTCGAAATACAAACCTCAGGTTCAGTAGATCCATCACCCGCAATCCATGCTTTAGTTGCAGACTTGCGAATGGAAATTCCTGTCGGGAAGTTGGCTGCTCGTTTCCATAATGGTGTTGCAGATATGGTTCTTCAAGTTGTTATGGCTATGCGCAAAATATCCGGCGTTTCGAATGTTGTTTTGAGCGGTGGCGTCTGGCAGAATATGGTTTTACTTCATAAGACGCTTTATTTACTGGATAAGAATAATTTTGCCGCCTATGTTCACCAACAAGTACCAGCGAACGACGGTGGCATATCGCTTGGACAAGCAGCCATTGCTGCACAGAAATTAACAACCAATGATTAAATCATCCTATTTCACATCTTGAAAAGATAAAATCGAGGTATATATGTGCCTAGGCATTCCTGGAAAAATTATTGAAACCTACGAAACTGGGGGACTGAAAATGGGTAAAGTTGATTTTGGCGGTGTCGTTCGGGAAGCCTGTCTGGAATACGTGCCAGAGGCAGCTATTGGAAACTATGTGATTATCCATGTCGGGTTTGCAATCAGTATTCTTAGTGAGCAAGAAGCTGAAGAAACTCTCGAGCTGCTACGGGAAATCAGTGATGTCGAGTCCGGAATAGATCCCCCCTTTCCTGAGGCAATTGGATGAAATACGTTACAGAATTCCGCGAGGCAAGTTTAGTTCAAAAAACAACTCAGGAAATTCAAAGAACCGTCACTCAACCATGGGTTTTAATGGAAATTTGTGGCGGTCAAACGCATGCCATCATGAGATACGGTTTAGACCAGATGCTACCCTCCCAGGTTGAATTGGTCCATGGTCCTGGTTGTCCAGTCTGCGTGACTTCGTTAGAATTGATTGATAAGGCTCTCGTGATTGCCTCCCAACCTGAAGTGATATTCACATCCTTCGGGGATATGTTGCGTGTACCTGGTACAGGGCAAGATCTATTTTCTGTACGAGCCAACGGAGGTGATGTCCGTGTTGTTTATTCACCTTTGGATGCTGTTAAGATCGCCCAGGCAAACCCTAACTGCCAGGTCGTTTTCTTTGCCATTGGTTTTGAAACCACGGCGCCTGCCAATGCCATGTCGGTAATTCAGGCAAAATCCTTAGGGTTAACTAACTTCAGCATTCTAGCCTCCCATGTTTGTGTACCGCCAGCTATTCGAGCAATTTTGGGATCGCCTGAAAACCGCGTCCAGGCTTTCCTGGCAGCCGGGCATGTCTGCGCAGTAATGGGATACTGGCAGTACCTTAGTATCTCCCAGGAATTTAATGTCCCCATCGTTGTGACCGGATTTGAGCCCGTGGATATCGCGCAGGGTGTTTTGATGGCAATTCGCCAATTAGAGCAAGGACGCGCTGAAGTTGAAAACGCTTATCCAAGAGCAGTAACACTTGAGGGTAATCGCCCAGCCCAAACCATTATTGATCAGGTGTTTATGACTTGCGATCAGAAGTGGCGAGGGATTGGCACTATTCCAGCCAGTGGATGGTGCCTTAAACCTGAATATTCGGATTTTGATGCTGAAACCCGTTTTCAGGTCCAGAGCATCCAGACGGAAGAATCGCCTGTTTGTATTGCTGGGCAGATCCTGCAAGGTCTGAAAAAACCAGTTGATTGCCCTGCATTTGCAGTAGTATGCAATCCAGAACATCCGCTAGGCGCAACCATGGTATCTTCTGAAGGAGCCTGCGCAGCTTACTACAGCTATGGTAGACAAGAAGTTGTCGAAATATGAACTCAATAAACAAAACTACGAATAAGAGAATAGAAAACGGGAGTAATCGCAATCAAGAAGTAATCGTGGATGGTGCCGTCTGCCCGCTTCCATTGACTCACACTAAGAAAATCGTAATGGGTCATGGGGGCGGTGGCAAAATGAGCCAGGATCTTATTAAAGTAACCTTCTTGCCCCCCTTTGATAACCCAGCCCTCCGAGCTGGAGACGACGCAGGTGTGGTAAGAACACATGCCAATAGAGAAACGGTCATCAGCACCGATTCCCATGTAGTCTGGCCCCTTTTCTTTCCCGGTGGAGATATCGGCAAGCTGGCAGTATGCGGAACTGTCAACGATATAGCCATGATGGGGGCTTCCCCACAATACCTAACTGCAGGATTTATCTTGGAAGAAGGATTGGAGGTGGATATTCTCGAGCGGATTGTGGCTTCTATGAAAAACTCTGCATCTGAAGCTGGGGTACAAATCGTATCAGGAGACACCAAAGTCGTTCAGCAGGGGAAAGTTGATGGCATGTTTATCAACACTGCAGGAATCGGTGAAAGGCCTGTGTCTATCCATATCGGTGGTTCGCAGGCCAAACCAGGCGATCTGGTTATCGTTTCAGGTACGGTAGGCGATCATGGTATTGCAGTACTCTGCGCACGTGGAGATCTTGGAATTGAGAGCGATATTACCAGCGATGTCGCCCCTTTGAACGGATTGGTGGCAGCCATGCTTCATGCCAGCTATCTTCCAAAAGGTGGCACGGGGATACATGTTCTACGCGATCCAACGCGCGGGGGTCTCGCGACCAGCTTGAACGAAATTGCAGCCCAATCTCAAGTGGGAATCTTGATCAATGAAGATGCAATCCCAGTTCAGCCGGCAGTTATGGCTGCTTGTGAGATGTTAGGTTTTGATCCCCTATACATTGCTAACGAAGGTAAATTAATCGCTATTATTGCGCGCGAATATGCAGATCTGGTCCTGGAGGTAATGCGTAAAACCCGTTATGGCGAACAAAGCAGAATAATTGGCGAGGTGCTTGGATCACCAAAAGGCAGGGTTCTGATGAAAACCGTGATAGGTAGTACACGAGTGGTTGAGGTCTTAAGCGGAGAAATCTTACCCCGCATTTGCTGAATACTCAATCTGGAGCAAACGATAAGACCTGGAATGACCAGGTCTCAATAATAAATATAATCAGCACATTCAACAGTCAAAATCGATAAGATTAATCAAGTCTCTTTAGAAGCGGGGCCATTTTTAGGCTTTGTCAACATAGCAAAAATCAACGCTGCACCAATTCCAATACCTACGAGCAGCAATTCGACGATACCGAATACCGATTGTGCTTTTTCCTTAGTAAGACCAATACCTACAAATCTACTCAACAGGATGATTAACGGTAAAGGAATAAGCAAAAAGAATCCCGATATCCGGGCACGCCAACCCTTTAAAGACAAATTGAATGGCAGGCTTAAGCTTCCAAATACTACTGTATAAACGCCTACGATGAAAACGAGCATTTCGATCATATCTAGAGCGTGATTATTCTTTTTCTACAATCACCCAGGCGTTTATCCCATCGTATTCAATTCGAGTTTTAGCGTCAAACCTTGTAAAAAGATTCTCGATTTGTCCTGGTGATAAGAAATGGCTACGCATAAGCGCCATTTTTTCAAAAAGGGCTACTAATTTTACTGAGAAGATCTGCACATCTGGCTCTTCAACGACAATACGACCACCCGGTCTAAGCATACGCCAGAGTTCATCAGCTGTTTCCCCTTGATCGCAGACATGATGTAAAGCGTCAACCATGATAATACGATCGAAGGTTCCTTTTTTAAAGGGTAATGCTTCCGTATGAGCACAAACGGGAAATATGCATTCTTTTCTAGCGGCGACCCGCAACATCCCCAAAGACAGATCTGCGATAACAACTCTGGTATCCTGATCGTTTAATTTTTGAACAACCCGACCGGTTCCGCCACCCGCATCCAGTAACGTTCCATTGATCGGGAGATCCAGAAAAGTGAATAACTTTTCAAATCTTGGGGATTTAAATAAGCGGTCGTACAATGGCGCTAATAAATCAAAATGGTTTATGAAAGGCATTCATAACCCCAAAAGGCAGAAAATAAGATTTTGCTATGGTACCGGCGTGGGCGTCATAGATTGTAAAAGGGAATTATGATAGATGAACGGGAAATAATGATATTGATCAATTAAATCCAAATTCACTTGAGAAAAATTAATTAGAACCAAATTCTTGCTACAATCCGCGAAGGTGTCAAAATAAACCTGGTGGGAGATCTTCCGGCCAGTGAGATCGAAGATCTGTAAGTATAACGAGTCGCTGCTATTCACAAGGTGATTTGAAATCACCAATTCATATCCGCCGGGGCCATATATGGGCGTCACCCCTGTCAAGGTTAATAGGTCAATTTCTTCTCCGTCAAATTGACCTTTGACCTCGATGACCAGGTTCTGTACCGGCAATCCATCAAGATCAAATACCTGCCCTGCCACAGCCTGATAATTGCAATCTTCTTCAGGATGGGAAAAATTTGGCAACCATGCCGGTGTCCCTGGTTGAACGATATATGAAGGTGTTTCAAGAATGGGCTGCAGGGGAATCGTGGGTGTTAATGCAATTGGTATTGTTGGAGAGCTTGCTAGAGTTGCAGTCATAGTTACCGTTTCGGAAACAACAAGCGTTATATTAGGCGTGCTGGTAGTTTGTGGTTCGACAGTCAACTCATCCATCTCAGGACTGCTGGCCTCTTCCACCCCTCCGACAGGTGTAATTGTTGTTTGCCCTATCACGGCTGGCAAGGTACAGCCAGTTAGCAAGAACAAAGTAATTATGCTGGTAAATTTTTTCCAGTGCATTACCTGATCCTCCAAGAACTATGCCAAGATGCAAATTCAGCTTAAAGACATATCAAGAAAAAACATCGAGCAATTTCAATCTCATTATACAATCAAACAAAATCAATCCTGAGTAAAAAAAAACTTTGCTTTGTCATTTTCTGTAACTGTTCAGTACCCAGGTATGGGTTGGGAAAATTTCGCTGATGGATGGGATATTGTCATCCCAGACAGAACGGTGTTAAATGGGACGCAAATTCCCCATTTACCGGGTTTTTTTTTGCACCTCCATGTAAAGAACCTCTCTTTACCTGCTGCCAAAATGAGCTACTTGCACCTGAGGGTGTAACCAGCCTACGCATTCGAGCTCATGATAAAGTGGATGGATTTAAGTCAACCTAGATCTTACTTCAAAAACCGGACCGGGTTTCGAAGTACAAAGATATAGATTAATTGCGGAGCACCTTAAACCGTCTTATTAGACATGAGACGCAAAGCTGATTCAGCCAAGATGGCAACGCCAAGGGGGAGGCTCCGCTCGTCGATATCAAAGCGAGAACTATGGTGCTTGCGTTGATCGCCTTCAATACAGCAGCCCAACCGGAACATCGCTCCGGGGGCACCTTTTAAGAAGAATCCGAAATCTTCCGCTCCCATCTCCATTCTCCGTGATTCAATACAGTTTGGTCCAAGAAGATCTTTAGCTGTATCTTGGATTATTTTAGATACCAAAGCGTCGTTAATCATAGGTGGGTAGCCGATCTCGATCCTTAACTTGTAATCTCCTCCAAGTGTTCTTGAAATCTCCATGGCCCGTTCGATCTCAACGTGAAGCTTCTCTTGGACGCTCTCGTCCAAATAGCGGATTGTTCCAGTCAGGTCGACTTTTTCGGGGAGGACGTTGTCTGCCTTTCCAGCATGGATGGAACCGATGCTAACAACTGCTGGATCGAATGGGTGAATACGGCGCGATACGATACCATGGAGCGCCAGGATAACATGACCCGCCAGGTAGATCGAATCGATTACTTCTTGAGGTTTGGCACCGTGTCCATCTTGACCAATTATGCTTGCGTAGAACGTATCCACACCTGCGGAAGCGGCACCCACATCGATTGAGATGGTACCTGTTGGAGCTGAGGCATCCATATGGAGCGCCAGCAAGCGATCTACATTCTCAATTGCACCGTCCGCAATCATGCGGGGAGCGCCGCTAATACCATCTTCGTCGGCTACTTCTTCAGCGGGTTGGAATAAAAACCGGATGGTCCCAGGAAATTTCTCCTTGGAGAGCAGGGTGGCTACTCCCAGAGCTATGGCGGTATGAGCATCATGACCGCAAGCATGCATAATGCCTGGAGTTTGTGAAGCATATGGGATCGGATTGGTCTCCTGGATCGGTAATGCGTCCATATCGGCGCGTATGGCGATGACCGGTGGTTCATTTCCAATATCGGCGACTACCCCAGTACGCCCAACACCAACTCTCATCCGGTAACCCAGAGAATTTAGCGTTTCTGCAACCAGAGAAGCCGTTCGATTTTCATGGAAACCGAGTTCCGGATGCATATGAAAATCTCGTCTCCATGCAATTAATCGGGGTCCCATTTCTTGGGCGCGAGAGACCATACCGGAAAGATCTGTCATATCAATTACCTCACATTGTTAGTTTACATGGCATTGCTTAATTATACTTCGGGCATTTTCACGCAGGTCGATGGTGAAGCCATCTCCCTGTTTGAGAGTAGTCCAAACAGAAGAGAGGATATCATAATAAAGATCATAGGCTCACCGTTCTGTAAGATGGTGCCCCATCTCTAAGATTGTAATTGAATTGAGCCTCTTACGGGACAACAGATGTTAAGGTTTTTTTAGGGTTAAATCCAAGTTTCTATAAAGACTGGAGATAACCTCTGTGATATCTTAATTGTAAGATAAGCAGATTTGTACTTATTTCCGGTAGTCAAGACACCTTTCCGTTATTCAATCCTTCTATAAGAGGTCTATCAATGAAAGCTAAATTACGCATTCCAGCGGTAATAATCTTGGTTATATTTTTACTCTGTCTTGGATTAACAGGCGGTGTTGCTATTGACCGCTCACTGTTATTAACTGTTGATCCAAATGCAAATATTCCTGCTGGCGCTGACAACAATTTTGGTTTGATGGCTGAAGCTTGGAACACTATTCAGCGTGTTTATGTGGATAGAACGGCTGTCCAGCCCACCCAACTTACATACGGCGCTATAAGTGGAATGGTTGATTCGCTGGGAGATACCGGTCACAGTACTTTTTTGACACCTGAGATGGTGAAATCGGAGCAAAACTTCACCAAAGGCGAATTCGAAGGGATTGGCGCAGAGGTGCAGATGAAGGACGGACATGTGGTAATTGTGGCACCTATTGATGGATCTCCAGCACAAAAAGCAGGTTTGAAACCAGGAGATATCATTGAAAAAGTTAGCGGCAAAGCAACCGCAGGTTTGCCGCTTGATCAAGTTGTAAGCCAGGTTTTGGGACCGGCTGGGACACAGGTAACCATAACTATTCTTGACCCTCATACGGATCAAACTCGCGTGGTTACGTTAACACGAGCGAAGATCGAAATAAATAACGTTACTTGGCAGATGTTGCCAGGTACAACCATTGCTCATTTGAGAGTGGCTGCGTTTAGTCAAGGCGTAACGCAGGATTTACAGAAAGCCTTGCAAGAGATAACACAGCAAGGTGGTACTGGCGTCGTCCTTGACCTGAGAAATGATCCAGGAGGTTTACTTAGTGAGGCCATTGGAGTTGCCAGTCAATTCCTATCCAGTGGAAATGTTCTTCTGGAGAAGGACGCTCATGGAAATACTACACCAGTTCCGATTAATAATGGTGGTGTGGCAACAAACATCCCTATGGTTGTTCTTATCAACCAGGGTACCGCCAGCGCAGCAGAGATCGTTTCGGGTACGCTTCAAGATCAGAATAGAGCAAAATTGATAGGAGAAGTAACTTTCGGTACAGGAACGGTACTCAATGAGTTTCCGCTCTCTGATGGCTCAGCCTTATTATTAGCTACTGAAGAATGGTTAACTCCTGACGGGCGTACAATTTGGCATCTTGGTATCACCCCAGATATTATGGTGAGCTTAACTGCAAATGTTATCCCCCTCATCCCTGAAGCTGAACGTAGTATGACCGCTTCACAATTGCAATCTAGCGGAGATGCCCAGTTGGTACGCGCAATCGATATTCTCAAGCAAGGAAAAAGTGGAGCAGGAGGTTGAAAAGAGGAACTCATTCTGGCGACACCGGTACATTAAATTCCGCTACACAAATCTTGGAGGGGAAAAGCCAAAAACGGGGATTGGCGCGCTTATTACCCTTCCTAGGACCTGCGTTTATAGCCAGCGTTGCGTACGTTGATCCTGGGAACTTCGCCACCAACATACAAGGGGGTGCCCAATTTGGATACATTTTACTTTGGGTAGTGATGGTCAGCAATCTTATGGCCATGCTTATCCAGACTCTCTCTGCCAAATTGGGTATCGCGACCGGGCAGAATTTGGCTGAATTGTGCCGGGCAAACTTCTCACCACCCGTTGTTAAGACCATGTGGGTTCTCATGGAGATTGTAGCCATGGCCACTGACTTAGCTGAATTTCTAGGTGCAGCTCTAGGATTTTACTTGCTTTTTTTGATTCCTCTTTGGTTGGCAGGCTTCATAACCGCTCTGGTTACCTTTTTGATTCTTGGTTTGGAACGGTATGGTTTTAGGCCACTAGAAGCCGTTATTACTTCGCTGGTTGGCGTAATTTCTATAAGCTATTTGATTGAAACGGTACTCGACCGCCCTAATTGGGGACAGGTCTTGTACCACTCTGTGGTTCCTCAGTTCTCCGGGGGTGAGAGTATCTTGTTAGCCACTGGAATCTTAGGGGCAACTGTCATGCCGCACGTGATCTTCTTACATTCCGCCCTCACTCAAGATCGTATTGTCACAGAAGATAAAGACCAATTAAGACGTTTATTTCGTTTTGAAGTTGTGGATGTGGTGCTAGCGATGGGCATAGCAGGATTGATTAACGCTGCCATGTTGATCATGGCAGCAGCTACATTCCACCTACATGGCAGGAGCGATATAGGTACAATCCAGGAAGCTTATCGAACCCTGGAACCGATGCTGGGGTCAGCAGCGAGTTGGGTATTTGCCATATCATTACTCGCTTCAGGCCTTTCTTCTTCCTCTGTGGGCACGATGTCAGGTCAGGTGGTAATGCAAGGCTTTCTGCACCGCAGAATCCCGGTATGGGTGAGAAGGTTGCTGACGATGATACCATCCTTGGCTGTGATCCTGGTCGGCTTAGATCCGACCAGGACCTTGGTTATTAGCCAGGTAGTGCTTAGTTTTGGGTTACCCTTTGCGATTATTCCTTTAATTCTATTTACCCGACGCAAGGATTTGATGGGTGTTCTAGTTAATCATCGCTTTACAACCGCGCTCATTTCTCTGGTTGCAGCATTGATCGTTGCTTTAAATATCTATTTGCTATACCAAACATTTACCTGAGGATAAGCCATTGTTCAAGCATATACTCGTACCTTTAGATGGCTCAAATCTCGCTCAGTCAGTTCTGCCGAGTGCTGTTAAACTGGCAGAGCTGGGAGCTAAAATAACTTTATTGCACGTTATTGAGCGGAATGCGCCAAAAGAGATTCATGGGCAGCGCCATCTAAACAATGAGGATGAGGCCTATGAATATCTAGCGGATATTTCGAGTAACTTTTTCCCAGACAATCACGAAGTGGATTTTCATGTACATAGTAGTGAAGTGAGCGATGTGGCAAAAAGTATAGTTGACCATTCCTTTGAGTTGGGTGTTGATTTAGTGGCAATGTGTACTCATGGGCAAGGAGGACTCCGTACCCTTTTGTTCGGCAGCATCGCCCAACAAATCGTGGCTCTCGGGAGATCTCCGGTTCTATTAATTCATCCTTCTGAAAATGGAACAGCTTTGAACATTAATTGCAAGAAATTTTTAATTCCGCTGGATGGAAATCCAGACCATGAAAGTGGCTTTCACATTGCTGCTTCTTTGGCGGAGAAATGCCAGGCGCTGCTGCACCTGGTGATGGTCATCTATACCTACGCCTCACTTCCTGGTGAACGCGCTGCCAGCGCTAGATTGCTCCCCGGCGTCACAAGGGCAATATTAGATATATCATCTCATAAAGCTATTGGTTATCTACAAGAAAAAGCAAGAGAACTCGAGGATCAAGACCTTACCATAACGACCGAGGTCCGGCAGGGCAACCCTGCTACTGTAATCATAGATGCCGCTCAAATCACAGGAGCAGACTTAATTGTCATGGGTACCCATGGGAAAACTAGTCTGAATGCTTTTTGGTCGGATAGCATTACCGCTAAGATATCCAGTAAAACAAAATTGCCCTTACTCCTGGTCCCGGTCGCAGAGTAGCACATCGGTAGAACATCGGATTTCGAGCCGATTAAGGTACAGTTAAAGGGGATTTTAGACTACAGTAAAGAAAAATAACAGAAAGTAAATTATGATTTACTCAAGATAATATTAATCGGTGATTTTGGAATTTGTTAAAAGTATTGCATTGGAGGAAAATTATGACTATTCTCGTGAATTTCTTAATTGATGCAGTAGTTCTAATAGTGGCTACTACGATGATCGATATAATTCTAAAGATGATAAAAGACCTTCGTCGGGAACCTAAATTAAAGCCTGTACCAATCAGAGTACCAATACCAAAATATCCACCTCGCAAAAGCCTTATTAGAAGTAATAAATGACACTCTGAAGACGAATTCGATAACTAGACATAGAAATTCGCCATTATTTCAGTGGTAACTGATCCATATACATGACTGACGAATGTTCTGTTACACTTGTCTGGTTAAGGAGGAGAATATTCATATATTTTCCCCCAGAACAAATCTATATCGAGGAGAGAGTCAAAGTTGTTA